>ERZ779725.1145-NODE-1145-length-15464-cov-2.901032_pt1 | contig 15464 bp, 15 predicted proteins | sample MGYA00511890_ERZ779725 | MGnify/ENA primary metagenome ERZ779725 (study PRJEB29588, sample SAMEA2148549) | human gut metagenome | biome: human gut; feature: human-associated habitat; material: faeces | place: Denmark | collected 2008/2010 ...
AAAGCGGTACGCGAGCTGGGTTCAGAACGTCGTGAGACAGTTCGGTCCCTATCCGTTGTGGGCGCAGGAAATTTGAGAGGAGCTGTCCTTAGTACGAGAGGACCGGGATGGACATACCTCTGGTGTATCAGTTGTTCTGCCAAGGGCACGGCTGAGTAGCTAAGTATGGAAGGGATAAACGCTGAAAGCATCTAAGCGTGAAGCCCCCCTCGAGATAAGATTTCCCACGGAGTAATCCGGTAAGGACGCACGTAGACTATGTGTTAGATAGGTCGGAGGTGTAAGTGCAGTAATGTATTAAGCTGACCGATACTAATAGTCCGAGGGCTTGACTAAGAAGCAGGTGTGAAAGCACCAAGGCTAAAAAGCGCAAGATAAGAGGAAAGCAGAAGAAATTAATGTAAGAAGTTAGAGAGTAGCATTATTTGGTTTTGAGGGTGCAGCCCCTTAACCATAGCGGTGGCGAAAGCGAGGAGGATCCACCTGTTCCCATTCCGAACACAGAAGTTAAGCTCCTTAGCGTCGAAGATACTTGGCGGGAGACCGCCCGGAAAAATAGATTGTTGCCGCTTTATATGTTAAAAGCGTCCCGAAAGGGCGCTTTTTTCGTGCTTTTATTTTATTTAATGCGGGATTATTTGCTCGTACAATATACCGCAGGGAACGCGCCACGGTGTCGTTCCTCTTGTTCACACAAGCGCATGAATAACGCTCGTGGAGTTTTGCATTGCAAAACCCACCTCCTTCAAAGCATGTATTGTCCGTACAAGCCAATAAAAAACGGGCGGCTCTCTGCGTGTCCCGCCCTTCTATCATGTTTTTTTAAAAACCTGACAAGCCTGTCTGTTAACGACGTTAATGTAATTTGCATCTCCCTCGTTTTTATTGTTTATTTATTAAGTTATAGCCATTCATGATGAATTTCGATATTTCGTTTGATTTTACACGCATACCGACAGATTTTATTGTGTTTTTAATAAATTCCTCATTAAGAGCGGGGATATATTTTTTTAAGCGTTCGTCATATTCTGTAAGTTCGTTAAACAGTTTAATGAGAAAGTCATTTTTTCGTGTGATGTTTTTTGGGTAGCCTCTTGAGATTAGCGCCATATTGTTATCAAAATTCGGCGCCAAGCCTAAAATTTCACCGTTTTTCACATTGCGCAAAATGCCAAAGTTAAAAGTGTGTCTGTCGGGATTGGCACAGATTGTATCCAAGAACAGCATTTTTACATAATCTCCGACTGCACTCGGACAGATTGAGTTAAGAGTGTTTACCGTTTTGATATAATCTTCATCATCGCCCATAAAGCTGTATGCAGGTTCAAAATTAACGTTGGCGTTATTTGTAAAATCCTTTGTTTTTATAATGCCGTTTCCTCGCTCGTATTCAGCCATGTTAAAGCCGAGTGCCGTACCTAATTGGCATATAAAAAGTTCCGAATATAAAAATCCATAATACCTCCTTATTTTCAAAACGGCAGAAAGTTTGGTTCTTTCTGCCGTTTCTATTGTTTGAACTTAATTATTATTTATCCAGCGGCTTCATTGTCGGGAATATATCTGATAAATTTTCATAATCAGATATAACCCCTCATATCCCTATAAATACTATAATTATGATAAGGGCAATTTAGCCTTGTGACTTCTTTGTCTTTTTTTACCAAAGCACTTCTGTTGATAATTTCTTCACAAATTGGTTCAAATTCTTTTTGAAATTTTGAGAAAAAATCTCTATGTTTCTGATTTGACCCTGAATTTGACTTTGCAGTTTCTAACATTTTTAAACAAATTAATAATGCTTCCAATAGCATATACTCGCCCCTTTTTGAAAAAGTTTTGAGTATATAAATAAACTTCACGAACCCATCAGGATTTTTTATTACATCGAGTGCTTTTTTGTGAAAATTTAAACATTTTTGAGCAAAAGACGGACATCAAGTAAATGAAATTTCTCATCAGGACAACAAAAATCTCACATCAGGTGTTTTAAAAAAATATCAAAAAAATAAAGCTAATCGACTTCTAATCAATTAGCTTTATTTTAACAATTTAATTATCGGTTTCCTTTTGCCTTGTTATGCGTTTTGCATAGCATTTGACAATTTTTTATATCTGTTGCCCCACCTTTGCTCCAAGCTGTAACATGGTCGGCATCCATTTCATTGTATTTCCATATTCGTTTAGAATTATTGTCGCTTCCGATAGCACAATAAGGACAGTTTGATGTTTCATCTTTCTTTGCTTTATCGGTCTGTTGTGTGTATACAGCTTTTTTTACAGATTCTTCAAAAACTCTGATATTCAAAAGCTTAGTATCTACACAACCGCCTAAAATATATTCAAATATTCCTTTTCGTTCACTAACAAAAGAATCTCCATATAATTTATGTACTAATTCTGAAACCTTTTGAGGGTTATAAGCAGTAGAATGATATTCTTCAAACAATCTGCCCCATTCAAGTCCTTTCATTTCGTCTTTAACATCAATAAAAACACTTGAAACCCAATCAATAACACTTGTAAAATATGATTTTAATTCATCAATATTTGTATCTCGTCTATGTTTACACATATAACTATCAACAATTTCATCATCACTACTTTTTGCAACCCATTCAAGAGCAGTACGTAAATATTGTTGTCTGCTTACTTTCCCTTTTATGTATGCACTCCATTTTTGAATGTTAGAATTGTGCGAGTTTGAAAATTCTTCCTTGGCTAAGGTAACAAAAGTTCCCGAATATACTGCATTAGAGACTTCTTGATGATTTAATGGTATTCCAGGAATATTTATTGTTTTAAACCATTCCTTGATTTCACTTTCTTCTCCCTCACAGATATATATTGTTAATTTTGTTTCTTTTATTAGTGTTTGCTTATCTCCCGGTAAAGATAAAAAACTATGTGGCATACCATTATCATCTATAAGGTCAAACTTTCCTGTTAAAAATCTTCCCAGGCTTGTTATTCTTTGTTGACCATCTAAAACCTCATATTTATTATCATCAACTTTATTAAAATATAAAAGTCCCAACGGATAGCCTTTTAAAACTGATTCTATAACCTTTGCTTCCATTTTCGCTTCGGAGTATAAGTAATTTCGTTGATATTCAGGCTGAATCACAAGCTTTCCATTCCAACCGAATAACCCTTTTCCCTCATACTCATTATATACAAAACCTTTACATATATCATCAATGGTAAGAGCTGTTTCTCCTGCTAACAATGTTGTAATCATTCGTTTTCACCTCTTTCAAAATCTTCAGGGTGTGATTTAATCCAATTATCTGTATACCGTATCAATATTTTAGAAAATGGAACTTTTGCTTCTCCATCACTATTATAAAAACACAGCATTTTCATTCCCTTTGTATAATGACCTGTTCCACCTTGTGAACGATAATCATTTAAAAATTGTTCAGGCATAGTTTTAATTCCACATTTTACATTTTCGTCTTCGCGTTCATATCCTAAAATTTCAAATTGTTCAGGGCAATACTGCTCCATAAAAGATTTTGGAACGCCCATTATTCCTTTATAATCATTAGGAATAGCATCTGTAAATTTCACTTCAATTCCATCTAAGGTTTCATATTTTGGATATTCGTGACCTCGAATCTCTTTGTGTTTACTATATTTAATATTATCTTTCATACTCATTAAAGATATAGGCTGATGTCTTCTGCCATGTTCTAAATTAGTATACCATATAACACCTGACACTCGTATCATGCCCTTTTTATGGTTTCCAGAAGTGGCGTAATCCTCATACATTTTATTTATAAAATGCCCTGCCATTCCTTTAAACCCTTTTCCTAACCAAATTTTATTTTGCATTAGTAAAGGAAAAATTTCTTTATATGTAATGGAGTTTAAATTACCAACGATAATGAATTTTTTATTTGCTTCCATAATCCATGGTATAAAATCCTTAAATAATGAAAATGGTGGATTAGTAACAATAACATCCGCTTCATCTCGAAGTGCTTTGACCTCATCACTTAAAAAATCACCATCACCATCAAGGTAAGACCACTCTAAATCGTCAATATTTATATTTCCCGAATCATCAATATCTCTTTCTAATATAAATATTTTGCCCTTCTGTCGTTCTTTTTCCTCATCTAATTTTTCATCTTCCGAATCGAATAATGAGAATTGATAGCCAATATCCCCATATTTCTTTATTTTACTATTTATCGCATAACTTGTTGATATTAGTTTTTTTAAACCTAATGTGTCAAAGTTCTGTGCGAAATACCTTGTAAAGTTACTCCATTCAGGATCATCACAAGGTAATAATACAGTTTTTCCACGAAATGTATTATTATCATATTCTAAATAAGCATTTATTTCATTTTGTATATCTTCATATTGTGTATAAAACTCATCTTTTTTTGCGTCTTTTGCATTTGCTAATTTATCATTTGCCATTTTTTACCACTTCCTTTTGCTGTGAATTATACAACAAGCGGTCAGAAATAATTCCAACCGCTTTTATAATTTTTGCGTGTTCTCTTTAATTGGTCGTAAATCGGTCGTAAAATTCAACTTTCAATCTGCCAAAACCGCACAACCGCACCATTTATTTATCAAGTGGTTTCATTGTCGGGAACAAGAGGACGTCTCGGATTGCGGCTGAATCGGTGAGAAGCATACACATTCTGTCGATGCCGAAGCCGATGCCGCCTGTCGGCGCCATGCCGATTTCGAGCGCACGCATAAAGTCTTCGTCGGTAGTGTTGGCTTCCTCGTCGCCGTGGGCGAGAAGCTCCTCCTGAGCCTTAAAGCGTTCTCTTTGGTCAATCGGGTCATTAAGCTCGGAGTAGGCGTTTGCCATTTCCCAGCCGTTCATGAAAAACTCGAAACGTTCAACATAATCGGGATTTTCGGGCTTTTTCTTTGTGAGCGGAGAAATTTCAACCGGGTGATCCGTAACGAATGTCGGCTGAAGAAGATGCTCTTCAACATACTCTTCAAAGAAAAGATTGAGAATATCGCCTTTTTTGTGGTGCTGTTCATATTCGATATGATGCTCGTCCGCAATTTTTCTTGCGTCTTCAAGCGTTGCGATTTCGTTAAAGTCAACGTTAGCGTACTTTTTAACAGCGTCTACCATCGTTATTCTTTCAAACGGTTTTCCAAGATCCATTTCGATACCGTTGTATATAATTTTCGTTGTACCGAGTACCTCGTTTGCAACATGACGGTATAAATTTTCCGTTAAGTCCATCATGCCGTGGTAATCCGTGTATGCCTGGTATAACTCCATAAGAGTAAATTCGGGATTGTGGCGTGTGTCAAGCCCCTCATTTCTGAAAACTCTGCCTATTTCGTAAACTTTTTCGAGACCGCCGACAATAAGACGTTTCAAATAAAGTTCAAGCGAAATACGAAGCTTAAAGTCCTCGTCAAGCGCATTGAAATGCGTTTCAAAGGGACGAGCGGCAGCTCCGCCCGCATTTGCCACCAGCATAGGTGTTTCAACCTCCAAAAAGCCTTGAGCGTCAAGATATCTGCGGATTGACGAGATAATCTTTGAACGTTTTATAAATGTGTCTTTAACATCGCTGTTGATGATAAGGTCTATATAACGCTGACGGTAGCGCATATCGGTGTTTGTCATGCCGTGGAATTTTTCGGGCAGGGGACGGAGCGATTTCGAGAGAAGCACGATTTTTTCAACTCTTATCGAAATTTCGCCTGTCTGCGTTGTGAATACTTCACCCTCTGCGCCCACGATGTCGCCTATATCAAGCTTTTTGAAGTTGTCATATTCGCTGTCGCCCAATAAATCCTTTTTAACAAAAAGCTGAATCTGACCGCCCAAATCCGAAATGTGAACGAATCCGACCTTGCCCATTCCCCTTTTTGACAAAATTCTTCCCGCAACGCTTACTTTTTGACCGTCAAATGCGGAAACGTGCGCCTTTATTATTTCAACCTCTTCCGAGCCTCTTTTTTTCAGTTCACGGTCTTCAACCGTATAGTTATCCTTGATTTGCGACGATAGGTGCGTTCTTTGGAATTTTGTTATTTTAAACGGGTCTTTTCCTTCTTGGCGCAGCTCGTCCAGCTTGTCCATTCTGACCTTCATGAGGGTATTAATATCATCGGTCTGAACGTTTTGGTTTATATTTTCACTCATTTAAGTACATTCCTCTCAATTTTTAACGTGTTATTTCCAAAATTTTATATTTGAATATTCCCGCAGGGGCTTCAACATTGATTTCTTCGCCCTCTTCATGTCCGATAAGACTGCTTCCCAAGGGGGATTCGTTTGAAATTTTCATGGAAACGGGGTCAACCTCGTTTGAACCTACAATCTGAATTTTGAGTTCTTCGTTTGTCTCGCAGTCCAAAACCGTAACCTTTGAGCCAACCGTAACCTTGGTGGTGGATATATCGTCTTCATCTACGATTTCAACGTTTTTGAGCATAGCTTCTATTTTTGCGATTTCTTCCGCAACTTCAGCCTGTTCCTTTTTAGCCGCGTCATATTCGGCATTCTCCGATAAGTCTCCGAAGCCTCTTGCTTCTTTTATTTTTTCGGCAATTTCGAGAAGCTTTGTATTTTTAAGATAATCAAGGCGTTCTTCTTTTTCTTTCAGTCCTGCGCTTGTTAAAATATTTTTCTTAATATCCACGTTTGTTCCTCCTAAAATATTACATTATTACACTATTATATTATATACTATTTTTTTGTTTTGTCAATTGTTTTTGCGCAATTTCTCCATATTAAATTAAAATTTGTGCAATTTTCGGGCATAAATTGGCATTTTTTAATTCTGATTTTTGAAAAATCTCCCGCACCGCACGGCGCTATATCGTCTAAAATTTCAGCGTTTTTTATATCCGAAACGGAGCATAAGCATATTGTGCGCCCCAAAGACGTCAAAACAAGCGGTGTAAGAGCGTTTAAGACAATATAAAGGTCTGGTACGGTCTGTTCATTCATTTTTCGCATACATACGGTTATTCCGTAATTTTCAAGAAAGTAATCGCTTACCGCTTCGTAGAAATTTTCATCGTCGGTCATGAGATAAATAACCCCGACTGTGTTCCCGAACTTTTCCGAAAGCTTGAAAATTCTTCCGTCCTTATGCTCGGAAACGATGCAGATATTAAGAGCCTTGCCTCTTTTTAAGTTTTTTAATATCATATCCGCACGATTCAGAAAAATTTCATAAATTTTTTCCTCGCTTTCAAAGCTTATACGTTTTTTCAAAAACGAAAAAGCGCGCGTATTGTTTTTAAGATTTTCGGAAGGGTAAAATTCCGAATCGGTTTTAAAAAATGTATGAAAAACAAAAAATGATATGTAAAAAAGAAAAAAATTTTCGGGCATATTTATGTAACAAATCCCGTCGTTAATTTGCCGTTTTTTGAATTTATTGCCTTTATTATCGATTATAATTTTCATTTTTTAGGTCCTTTCGGGAAAAACCATATAAGACATCCGACGAATATCGCCATAAGCAAAAATGCAGTCAGCATCATGGTTCTCGGTATATCAGAATACAAAATTATCACTCCTTTATATATAAAAATTATTAAAAAATCAAAAAAATTATGCCAAAAGGGTTGATTTTTTATAAAAAGTGTGGTACAATAGTTTTTGTAATATTTTTGTAATGTTGCCTTAACATAATCTTAACATTTATGGTTTAACATTGTAAATACTACATATAATATTCATTAAGAAAGGATGATTGCATGATAAAGGTTTTGACAAAAAGACTTCGTTCGCTTACGGCAAACGGAACAGTCATACGTAAGTTTTTAGACAAAACCGTTTTTAAAACTTCAAAAATCAAATTGGAAACTTTATGCGGTATAACCGCAGTATCATACGGAATACTTCTTTTTTCGGCTGTTGCGGCGGCGGAGCTTGACGTAGGCTACAGCGTCAATGTAAACGGTGTGAATTACGGTACCGTTTCAACGAAGAAAGAAGCGCAGGCGATTCTTTCAAGTGCACTTTCGGAAATAAGCGTACAGAACAGCGAATTTTCATATGAAAAAGCAGGATATAATTTCTCGGTTATGCCCAAGTCGGCATTTTCCGATGCGGACGCAGTGAAGGAAGAAATAGTCTCCGAACTCGGAGGACTCACCTTTGCTTACGGAATTTCGGTTGACGGCGAAGTCGTTGCCGCTTTGGAAAATGAGGACGAGGCGAATTCGCTTGTAAACGAAATTTTAAACAGCTATAAAACGCCCGATAACACGGTAAGCTTTGTAAATAATGTGGAAATAATGGGCGCAAAGGTGAAAAGCAGTCTTGTGATGAAGAGAGAACAAGCGGCGGCGGTTCTTACAGGAAGCAGAGAACAGGCTGTTGTTCATAAGGTTGCGGAGGGCGAGACGTTTTCGCAGATAGCGGAAAATTACGGAGTTTCTTCCGAAACGCTTATGGCAAACAACGGCGGTATAACTCCCGAAAAGCTTCAGATTGGACAGGAGCTTACCGTTACGGCGGCAGTTCCGCTTGTCGGCATAAAAACGGTTGAACAGATGACCGTTACGGAGAACATTCCATACGAAGTTACCGAACAGCAGGACGGTTCTATGTATAAGGGTATTCGCAAGGTTACGAAAAGCGGTGTATACGGCAAGAAAAACGTTGTGTATAATGTAACAAAGGTTAATAATCAGGTTGTTGATAAAACGCAGGCGGACGCTGTTATACTTTCATATCCGCAGAACGAGGTTGTGTCTGTGGGTACAAAGGTAAAGCCGAAAACATCTTCAACAGGCAATTTTATACGTCCTTACTACGGCGTTGTTACTTCTCGTTTCGGCGCACGCTGGGGCAGAAACCATAACGGCGTTGACTATGGCGGCAAAATAGGCGACCCCGTAAAGGCGGCTGACGGCGGCACGGTTACGTATGCAGGCTGGTACAGCGGCTACGGCAACTTTATAAAAATCAGCCACGGCAACGGCAAAGAAACGTATTACGGTCATTTGAGCGCAATAAACGTTAAAAACGGTCAAAAGGTCGCACAGGGCGAAGTAATCGGAAAAGTCGGAAATACGGGTAACAGCACGGGACCGCATCTCCACTTTGAAATAAGAATAAACGGAAAACCCGTTAACCCATTGGGATATGTGGGATAACCGAAACAGCGAGGCATACGTCCTCGCTGTTTTTTGAAGGAGGTAAAAAATGACCGGAAAATTTGTCAGAGAACAGCTTTTTCAACTTAAGGATGAGGATTATAAAAAATTTCATGAAAAGCTGATACCGAATATAAAAAGTGAAAATATAATAGGGATACGGACGCCCGTTTTGCGTAAATTTGCACGTGAATTTTCAAAAATGCCCGAATCGGAGGAGTTTTTGAAAAATCTTCCTCATAAATATTATGAGGAGAATAATCTGCACGCATTTTTGATTGAGGTGATAAAGGATTTTGATACTGCGGTATCGGAAACGGAGCGTTTTTTGCCGTATATCGACAATTGGGCGACCTGCGACGGCTTTTGCCCCAAAAGCTTTAAAAAGAATACGGACAAGCTTTTGTCTTACGCTATGAAATGGATAAAATCGAAGCATACATATACGGTAAGATACGGCATAGGTATGCTTATGCGCTTTTATCTCGATGAGGAATTTTCGCCCGAATATATGAAAACGGTATCGGAAGCGGAAAGCGATGAATACTATATAAATATGATGATTGCGTGGTATTTTGCGACTGCGCTCGCAAAGCAAAAAGACTGTGCAATGACATATTTTGAAAATAAAAGCCTGCCTTTATGGGTACATAACAAAGCTATCCAAAAGGCGCGTGAAAGCTTCCGCATCGATAGGGAAACGAAGGAATATTTAAAAACGCTTAAAATTTTTTAAAAAACTATTGACAAATGAAAAATGATTTGCTATAATATTATTAGCACTCAAAAGAAGTGAGTGCTAATAATATGTATTTTCCTAAGAAGGGATATGGTTAAAATGGCAACGAAACAGTTTAAAACAGAATCCAAAAGAATTTTGGATCTCATGATTAATTCAATTTATACGCATAAGGAAATATTCCTGCGCGAACTTATTTCCAACGCAAGCGACGCAATCGATAAGGTGTATTACAGAACGCTTTCCGATGACAGCCTGACTTTTGACAGGGAGAAATATTATATCCGTATAGAAGCCGACAAGGAAAACAGAATACTTAAGATTATTGATACGGGTATCGGCATGACGGAGGAAGAACTTGAAAAGAACCTCGGCACAATCGCAAAATCGGGTTCGCTTGCATTTAAAAACGAAAACGAAGCAAAAGACGGAGTTGACATAATCGGTCAGTTCGGCGTCGGTTTTTATTCGTCGTTTATGGTTGCGGACAAGGTAACCGTTATTTCCAAGAGCATGGATTCCGATACGGCTTATAAATGGGAATCAAAGGGTGCGTCGGGATATACGGTTGAGCCGTGCGAAAAGGAAGAAACCGGTACGGAAATCATTCTTGAGATAAAGAAAAATACCGAAGAAGAAAACTATGACGAATTTTTGGAGGAATACAGAATTAAGTCGCTTATAAAGAAGTATTCCGACTTTATCCGTTACCCGATTAAGATGCTTGTTAAAAAGACGAAACCCAAAGAGGGGGACGATAAGGAAACCGAAGAATATTTTGAGGACGAAACGTTAAACAGCATGGTTCCGCTCTGGAGAAGAAACAAAAACGAGCTTAAAGCGGAGGACTATGAGAATTTCTATCTCGATAAGCATTACGGCTTTGAAAAACCGCTTAAATACATTCATGCGAATGTTGACGGTATAACAAGCTACAACGCAATACTTTATATACCGAAGCGTCCGCCGTATGACTTTTATACAAAGGAATACCAAAAAGGATTGGAGCTTTATTCAAACGGCGTTATGATTATGGAGAAATGCTCGGATTTACTGCCCGACTATTTCGGATTTGTCCAGGGTCTTGTTGATTCGCAGGATTTATCCTTGAATATCTCCCGTGAGCTTTTGCAGCATGACAGACAGCTTCTTTTCATAGCGAAGAAAATCAAAGAAAAGATAAAAGCAGAGCTTTTGAATATGCTTAAAAACGAGCGTGATAAATATGAAGAATTTTTCGAGGCATTCGGCAAAACGATAAAATTCGGTGTTTACAGCGATTACGGAATGAATAAGGATTTCTTGCAGGATTTATTGATTTTCTATTCTTCAAAGGCGAAAAAGCCCGTTACGCTTGACGAATACGTTGAGGGAATGGCGCCCGACCAGAAGTATATCTATTATGCCTGCGGCGAATCCGTTGACAAGATTGCAAAGCTTCCGCAAACGGAGCTTGTTGCCGACAGAGGCTATGAGATACTTTATCTTACGGACGATGTTGACGAGTTTGCCGTTACAATGATGATGAAGTATAAGGATAAGGAATTCCGTTCGATTGCAAACGGTGATTTGGGCTTCTCCGATGAGGAAAAGGACGAAAACAAAGAAGAACCCAAGGAAAACAAAGAGCTTTTCGACGCTATGAAAGAATATATAAAAGATGATGTTAATGAGGTTAAAGCGTCGAAACGTCTTAAGAGCCACCCTGTATGCTTATCTTCGGCAGGCGCACTCTCTATTGAGATGGAAAAGGTATTAAAAGCAATGCCGAACAGCGAAAAGATAAAGGCGCAGAAGGTTTTGGAAATAAACGAAAGCCACCCGATTTTTGAAAAGCTTAAGGACGCTTACAAAAACGATAAAGAAAAGCTCGGACTTTATACAAAATTGCTTTACAATCAGGCTCGCTTGATTGAGGGACTTCCGATTGACGACCCTGTTGAATTTTCAAACAATATCTGCGAACTTATGAAATAATTTCGAGAAAGGGCGATAATTATGAAAAGCTTAATCGATGAAATGTGTGAGAGAAGAAGCGTTAGAAAATATAAACCCGATATGATTCCCGATGATGTTCTTGAAAGAATAATAAAAGCGGGAACGTACGCTCCGACGGGCATGGGACGTCAGTCGCCGATTATTGTTGCGGTAACGGATAAGAAAATGCGCGATAAGCTTTCAAAGATGAATGCACATATTATGGGAAGTGACGGCGACCCGTTTTACGGCGCGCCCGTAGTTCTCGTTGTTCTTGCCGATAAGAGTATGCCGACATATATTTATGACGGCAGCCTCGTTATGGGAAATCTTATGCTTGCGGCTCACAGCGAGGGCATAGCAAGCTGCTGGATTCACAGAGCAAAAGAAGAATTTGAATCCGACGAGGGCAAAGAAATTCTTAAAGAGCTTGGCATAACGGGCGATTACGAGGGAATAGGTCATTGCATTTTGGGCTACTCGGATGAAGAACCCAAAGCCGCAAAGCCCAGAAAAGACAATTACGTTTATTACGTAAAATAAAACTCTCATAAAAATTAAAAAAGTTTTATTAAAAGCCTTGACAAATGAAAAAATTTATGTTATATATAACTATGTAAACGATTTCATTTTTGAGGCTTTTATTTTTTTAGTCAAAAATGTAATCGATTACATTTTCAAAAATTATGAAAGGCGGAGTGTTGTGAATATAGCCGAAATAGCGAAATTGGCGAATGTTTCATCGGCGACGGTGTCGAGAGTTATCAATAACAGCGACAAGGTTTCCGAGAAAACCGCAAAGCGTATAAACGAGATAATAAAGAAATACGGTTATGAACCAAACCTCTTGGGGCGTCATCTGCGTACGAAAGAAACAAAGCTTATACTTGTCATCATGACAACGATTGCAAATTCGTTTTTTTCACGTGTTATAGACGGCATCGACAGGGAGGCGCATAAATACGGCTACAGCATAATGCTTTGTATAACGAACGATAATAGGCAATCGGAGCAGAATTATCTGAATTTGATGCGCAACGGCGTTGCCGACGGCGCAATCATCATGAATACTACAATGACGAGCGAGGAAATGCACAAATTTTCAAAAAAATATAATGTCGTGCAGTGCAGCGAATACATAGACCCCGATTCGTATTTTGTCGCTATAGATAACGTAAAGGCGGCTTATGATGCAACGGAATATCATATAAAATCGGGGCGCAGAAGAATTGCATACTGCGGAGTTGTCAATCACTTTATATCTTCAAGCAAGCGTTATCACGGATATGCGAAAGCGCTTACGGATAACGGAATATCACCTGACGGACGTATAATATTTGACGGAAACTACGGCTTTCGCAGTGCGTATAATCTTACGGCAGAGCTTCTTTCGCGCGGTGAAAAATTTGACGCACTTTTTGCGATTTCCGACCGTATGGCGATAGGCGCGATAAATTCTATAAAAGCGTTTGGGCTGAAGGTTCCCGACGATGTAGCTGTTATCGGCTTTGACGATATAGATTTGGCGCATATGACCGAGCCGCAGCTTTCGACCGTTTCACAGCCGAAAAAAGACCTCGGCAGAGAAGCCTTTAAAATGCTGTATATGCGCCTAAAGGGCGAAAAAATCACAGAACGAAAAAAAATATTAAAACATAAATTAATCCTTAGGGATTCAACAATTAATAATTTTAAGGAGGACATTTAAAATGTCGGAAACAAAGAAATTGAGAATCGGAATCGTAGGCTGTGGAGGGATCGCAAACGGAAAGCATATGCCTTCACTTAAAAAAATCGATGAGGTGGAAATGGTTGCATTCTGCGACATCATTAAGGAAAAAGCGGAAAAAGCCGCAAAAGAATACGGAACGGAGGACGCAAAGGTTTATACGGACTATAAGGAAATGATAGATAACGAAAAATTGGACGTTGTTCATGTCTGCACACCTAACAAGAGCCATGCGCCCGTGACAATCTATGCTCTCGAAAGCGACTGCCATGTTATGTGCGAAAAGCCTATGGCAAAAACCTACGCGCAGGCAAAGGCTATGTACGAAGCTTATAAAAAATCAGGCAAAAAGCTTTCTATCGGCTATCAGAACCGCTGTACACCCGAAGCAAGCTATGTACATAAGTGCTGTGAGGACGGCGAGCTCGGAGAAATCTATTTTGCACAGGCTAACGCGCTTCGCAGAAGAGCAGTTCCAACATGGGGCGTATTTCTTAACGAGGAAGAGCAGGGCGGCGGTCCGCTTATCGATATAGGAACTCATGCGCTTGACTTAACGCTTTGGTGCATGAATAACTACAAGGTTAAATCCGTTAAGGGTACTGTTTATAAGAAGCTCGGCGACCAGAAAAATGCGGCTAACGCTTGGGGCGACTGGGATCCCGAAAAATACACCGTTGAGGATTCCGCATTTGGATTTATCACAATGGAAAACGGTGCAACGATTATCCTAAAGAGCAGCTGGGCAATAAATATGCTCGACACAACGGAAGCTAACTGCGTGCTTTGCGGTACAAAGGGCGGAGCAGACTGGAAGGACGGCGTTCGCATAAACTATGTAAAGAACAACAGACAATGCGTTGAAAAACCTGCGCTCGATGCCGGCGGAGTTGCATTCTACGACGGAAAAGCCGAAACAGCCGAGGATATTGACGCAAGACAATGGATCGACGCAATTCTTAACGATACCGAGCCGCTTGTAAAGCCCGAACAGGCTCTCGTTGTAACAAGAGTTTTGGAAGCGATTTACGAAAGCGGAAAAACAGGCAGGGAGATAATATTCAATGATTAATGTACTTGTTTGGAACGAATTCCGCCACGAAAAGGAAATGGAAAACGTAAGAGAGCTTTATCCCAACGGTATTCATGAATATATAGCAAATTTTTTGAGAAGTGATGAAATAAACGTAAAAACCGCATACTTGGATATGCCCGAATGCGGTCTTACGGACGACGTTTTAAAAGATACGGACGTTCTAATATGGTGGGCGCATTGCCATCATGACGAAGTTCCCGACGAGATTGCCAAAAGAGTGCAGGAATATGTCCTTAAGGGTATGGGACTTATCGTTCTCCATTCGGGTCATTTGTGCAAGCCGTTTAAGCTTCTTATGGGCACGTCCTGCACGCTTAAATGGAGAGACGATAACAAAGAGCGCCTTTGGTGTTCAAAGCCGAGCCACCCGATTGCAAAGGGAATACCCGAGCATTTTGAGCTTGACGTTGAGGAAATGTACGGCGAATTTTTCGATATTCCCAACCCAGACGATACGGTGTTTATCGGCTGGTTTGACGGCGGCGAGGTGTTCAGAAGCGGATGCACGTTCACAAGAGGCTACGGAAAAATTTTCTATTTTCAGCCCGGTCATGAATCAAACCCGACTTATCATAACCCGATAATACAAAAAATTATAAAAAATGCGGTAGAATGGGCGGCGCCCGTAACAAAGATAGACGAAATCATATGTCCGCATGTAAAAGTCTTGAAAAATAATAAGGAGTGATTTTATATGAAATTGGGAGTTATGTCCCCTGTGCTTAACAGCATGAGCCTGGAGGAATCATTAAAATATCTTAATTCTTTGGGAGTTGACTGTCTTGAAATCGGAGCGG
>ERZ779725.1165-NODE-1165-length-15284-cov-2.255696_pt1 | contig 15284 bp, 9 predicted proteins | sample MGYA00511890_ERZ779725 | MGnify/ENA primary metagenome ERZ779725 (study PRJEB29588, sample SAMEA2148549) | human gut metagenome | biome: human gut; feature: human-associated habitat; material: faeces | place: Denmark | collected 2008/2010 ...
CGGCGGCGCTTTCGGAAAAATCGTATCATCACTGGTAAACGACATTATAATGCCTTTAATCGGCATACTGATAGGGGGATATAATTTTTCCGAGCTTTCGTGGAAAATAGGCGAAGCAACCGTCAAATACGGCTCGTTTTTGCAGAGCGTTGTCGATTTTCTCATTATAGCATTAAGCATTTTCGCAGTTCTTAAGCTCATGATGAAGCTCATAAGCCTGCGCAAGCACGAAGAGGAAGAAAAAGCCGACGAAGAAGAAGAAAAGAAATCGGATGAGCTTCTTCTTTTGGAAGAAATAAGAGACCTCTTAAAAGATTCAAAGAAATAGGAAAATTTTTTTATAAAAAGATTGACAAACCAAAAAAAATATGGTATACTTATAAAGCTGTCATCTGAGTTTCGGGATAAAGCTTTTAAAAAAGCATATCTCTTGCCCGAAGCACGGGGATAAGCGAAAATAAAAAAAGGAGATTTAAGTAATGCTTAAAGACAAAAAACAGGAAATTATTTCCACCTACAAAATCCATGAAACAGATACGGGTTCGCCCGAAGTGCAGATTGCTCTTTTGACAGAGAGAATCAACCACTTAAACGAACATCTTAAGCTTAACAAAAAAGACCACCATTCAAGAAGAGGACTTCTCAAAATGGTTGGTGCAAGAAAAGGCTTGCTTTCTTATCTTATGAAAACAGATATCGAAAGATACAGAGCAATTATCGAAAAGCTCGGCTTGAGAAAGTAATTTATTTTGGCGGATCGATTGAAAAATCGGTCTGCCTTTTATCGTTAAATCGGACAGGCGTTAGCAGTTGAAAAGGGGATTTTTCTTTGAATTTTCTTTTCAAATGCTAAGCCGTTGTCCTTTTTATAAATAATATTTAAAAGGAGTATAACTATGAAAACATTTGAAACTACATTCGCGGGCAGACCGCTCGTTGTAGAAACAGGCAAAATCGCCGAATTGGCGAACGGCGTGCGTTGTACGTTACGGCGACACCGTTGTAATGGTTAATATCACGGCGTCAAAAGAGCCGAGAGAGGGCATCGACTTTTTCCCGCTTTCGGTTGACTATGAAGAAAAGCTTTACAGCGTCGGAAAAATCCCCGGCGGATTTTTGAAAAGAGAGGGAAAGCCCTCCGATAAAGCTATTTTGGCTTCGAGAGTTATCGACAGACCCATTCGTCCGCTCTTCCCCAAGGACTTGAGAAACGATGTTGTCGTTGTTGCAACGGTTTTGTCCGTTGAACAGGATAACGACCCGCTCGTTGCTGCATTTTTGGGAACTGCAATTTCGCTCGCTATATCCGATATTCCTTTCAACGGTCCCGTTGCTTCGGTTAATGTCGGACTTGTTGACGGCGAAATCATCATAAACCCCACAAGTGAACAAAGAGCAAAATCCGACCTCGACCTCACGGTTGCAGGCTCGCTCGAAAAAATCGTTATGATAGAAGCAGGCGCAAACGAAGTGCCCGAAAAGACAATGCTCGACGCTATCAAAGCCGGTCATGTTGAAATCAAAAAAATGTGCGAATTTATAAATGAAATTCAATCTGAAATCGGCAAACCGAAATTCACCTACGCTTCCTGCGAGGTTGACCATGACCTTTTTGAAAAAATCGAAGAAATGGCAAAAGCAAAGCTTGAAACTGCGCTTGACGAGCCTTATAAACCCACAAGAGACGCAAACGTAAACGCAGTATGCAAGGAAATAAAGGAAGCTTTCGCAGACGATGAAGAAATCAGTCAGGCAGCTGTAGGCGAATGTTTGTACAAGCTTCAAAAGCAGATAGTTCGTTCGTGGCTTGTTAAAGGAAAACGTGTTGACGGAAGAACAATGGACGAAATACGTCCGCTTTCGGCAGAAGTCGGCTATCTCCCCAGAGTTCACGGTTCGGGTCTTTTCCAAAGAGGCCTCACGCAGGTTCTCACCATTGCAACCTTGGGCGCAATAAACGAACAGCAGTTTTTGGACGGTATAGACGAAGAAGAAAACAAAAGATATATGCACCAGTATAACTTCCCCTCATATTCCGTAGGCGAAGCAAGACCCTCAAGAGGCCCCGGCAGACGTGAAATCGGACACGGCGCATTGGCAGAACGTGCGCTTGCTCCCGTTATCCCGTCGGCAGAGGAATTTCCGTATTCATACAGACTTGTTTCCGAGGTTTTAAGCTCAAACGGCTCAACTTCACAGGGAAGTATCTGCGGCAGCACACTTGCTCTTATGGACGCAGGCGTTCCGATTAAAGCACCCGTTGCAGGTATTTCAACAGGTCTTGTTACATGGGACGGCGGTCATAAGGTATTTATGGACTTGCAGGGTATCGAAGACTTTTTCGGCGATATGGACTTTAAGGTTGGCGGTACTCATAAAGGTATAACGGCAATCCAGGTTGATATAAAGGTTGACGGTCTTACGTACGACATTATAGAAGAAGCCTTTGAAATGACAAGAAAAGGCAGAATTTACATTTTGGACGAGGTTCTTTTGAAGGCTATAAACGCACCGAGAGAAAACGTTTCAAAATATGCTCCGAAAATGCTTTCAACAAAAATCGACGTTGATAAAATCAGAGACGTTATAGGACCGGGCGGAAAGGTTATTCAGAAAATCGTTGCTGATACGGGCGCAAAAATCGATATAGAAGAGGACGGAAGCGTTTTCATCTGTGCGGTTGATATAGATGCGGCAAATGCGGCTCTTAAGACTATAGAGGGCATCGTAAAAGAGCCCGAAGTAGGCGAGATATACAGAGGCAAAGTAACGAGAATTATGAATTTCGGCGCATTTGTTGAAGTTCTTCCCGGAAAAGAAGGCTTGTGCCACATTTCACAGCTTGACACAAAGAGAATTGAAAAGGTTGAGGCCTGTGTAACTATCGGCGATGAAATTATGGTTAAAGTAATAGAAATCGACGAAAAAGGCAGAGTAAACCTCTCCAGAAAAGCGGCATTGCTCGGCGAATAATAAAATTTCAAAACGGCTGTTTCAAAAGCAGCCGTTTTTTGTATGTGCAAACCCACAAACGAGCGGATACGCAGGGGTGCCACAGATGTTTATGAATCAATACCCCCTCAGGAAGAAAAAATAATAAAAAAAGTATTGACAAATCGGAGATTTTATTCTAAAATAAAAGGTAACAGATTTTTTTGGAGGTTACGATAATGAAAAAAAGAATTACAGCGTTATGTTTATCCGTATTATGCTTTTTTTCGCTTACAGCGGAAGCCTCCGTATTGGGAAGCAAACAAATTTACGGATATACGTACGAAATAGGCGACGGACTGTATTTTAATAAAAACAGATTTTTAAGCGACCAAAACGGCGTGGGAAATCAGACGGAAAACTTTTTTGAATATCTGCCGAATTCCGCAACACGTCCCGTTGTTACGCTCGGAAAATACGTTTACGGCGGTGAAGATATAAACGAAATTTACGAATATCTCACAAAAAGCGGCGTAAGAACCGTAGGCGGTACGAACGGCGACTTTTTCTCCATGGCGACGGGCGTTCCGAGCGGTCATGTGGTTATAAACAAAAAAATCGTTTCAACAGACGAGCGTGTTTTGCCCGCTTTGGGAATACGCGCGGACGGCAGCGCATTTATAGACGATTTTCAAATAGTTACGAAAATGTATCACAACGGCACGGAAACTGTTATGCCGTATATAAATAAATATCTGCAAAAGTGGAATTACTATATGTATGACAGTGATTTTTATTCCTCGATAAAGCCGTCGGCTTTGGGCAAATACGTAACCTTGCAGATTACGGGCGGAGAAATGGCGCTCGGCGGTGTGCTTACCACAAAAGTTGTGTCGATTGAGGACGCAATTGCGGACAAGCCGCTTTCGGACGGTCAAATCGTTATAGCTCTGACATATGAGGCAGACCCTGCGCTTGCCGAGGTTTTTGAATCGTTTTTGCCCGATGATGTTGTGGAATTTACGTTCAACTCAAACAATAACGGGCTTTGGTGTCAGGCGGAGCATATACTCGCCTCCGAGGCAGGTCAGATTGTGAAAAACGGCGCATATGTCGGCAAAGAACTTGGCGGCGCCTCTCCGAGGACGGCTGTCGGAATTGCGGCGGACGGACGCATGATATTATACACCGTTGACGGACGTCAGCAGGGACACAGCTACGGAGTGCGTATTCCCACTCTTGCAAACAGAATGAAAGAGCTTGGCTGTACGGACGTATTGAATCTTGACGGCGGCGGCTCAACGGCAATTTCGGCGATGTACGGCGGAACGGGCAATTTTGAACTTCAAAACTCACCGTCTGACGGCAGACTGCGCAACGATTCGACCTATATCTTTTTTGAAAATGTAACGCCGTATACGGGAGCTTTTGAAAAACTTTTCATGTATCCGCAGACAATTTATGCAAAAAGCGGAAGCACGGTGCAGTATACGCTCAAGGGAGCGGACAGCGGCTACTTCCCTGCCGAGCTTCCGGGCAATGCGGTTTATACCGTAGAGGGTTCGTCCTATGCCGATGACCTCGGTATGATTCATGCTGTCGGCGATGAAACGGCTGTCGTTACGGCAAGCGTAAACGGAATAAGCGCAAAAGCATATCTTAAGAGCATAGAAACACCCGACTATATAAAAGTAACGGATTCGTCGGGCAATCCCATATCCTCGCTTAATATGAACGAAGGCGAAACGGCAGACCTAAACGTTATCGCATATTACAACGATATGCCGATTTCCTCAACGGACAGCGCATACGGCTGGGAGGTTTCGGACGGAACGGGAACGATTACCCCCGACGGTGTGTTTACAATGGGCGAATACGGCGGTGAAATAACCGTTACTTCGGGCAATTCATATCTCAAAATCCCCGTATCGGGCGGAACACCCGACGCATTTTCGGATATATCCGAAAACTGGGCGCGCCATTATATAAACGAACTTTACGAAAAAGGGGTTGTAAACGGCTACAGTGAAAATAATGAATTTAAATTCAAGCCTTTAAATCTTGTTACAAAGAGCGAAACTGCCGTAATGATTTCACGGGCACTCGGACTTAACACGCAGGATTTTTCAAACACCGTTCTCCCTTATGCGGATTTATCCGCAATCCCCGAATGGGCGCTTCCTCACGTTAAGGCGCTTTATGCAAAGGGAATAATGAAAGGCTCGCTTGCAAATAACGGCAAAACTTATTTTTACCCGGCTTCAACGGTAAACCGTGCCGAAATATTCACGGTTGCGGGTCGTATTTTGGGAGCCGAAAGCGCGTCTCCATGCCCGTTTGCCGACAGAAATGAATTTCCCGAATGGGCTGTGGGATATATCGACGCGCTTTATGAAAAAGGAATGATAAACGGCTATTCCGACAATACGCTTAAAGCGGGCAACAGCATAACGCGTGCCGAAATATCAAAAATTATTGTCAAAGCCTTGTATTAATTGTAAAAAAATACTTGCAATTTTTTGTAGGATATGTTATCATATATTAAAGGTGGTGTCGAAATGAATAAATTTAAACTGCTTATTGTCGACGATGAAGAAAGAATACGCAAGGTTTTAAGCGATTTCTTTACAAAAAGCGGCTTTGATGTAAAAACCGCAAAAAACGGCGAGGACGCTTTCGACAAGTTTTTTGCGCATAAATTTGATGTGGTTATTTTGGATATAATGATGCCCGTCATGGACGGCTACGCCGTTTTGAAGGAAATACGAAAGGTTTCAAAAACGCCCGTTATAATGCTTACCGCAAAGGCGGAGGAATACGACGTTTTGAAAGGCTACGAGCTTTGCGCCGACGAATACGTCGCAAAGCCTTTTAATCTTAAAATTCTTCTTGCAAAGGTAAATGCCGTTTTGAGAAGAACGTCCGTTTTGCTTCAGGAAACACAGTTCGGAGATTTGACCTACAACAAAACCACCTATGAGGTATCTGTTAACGGTGAAAAGATTGACCTTACCAACAAGGAATTTGAGCTTTTGGGTTATCTTATCACAAACAAAGGCATCGTGCTTTCGAGAGACGATATTTTAAACAATGTGTGGAGCTACGATTATTTCGGAGACGTACGCACGATTGACACGCATATAAAGAAGCTGCGCGCAAAGCTGCTCGGATGCGGCTCTTATATACAAACCGTCAGAAGCGTCGGCTATAAATTTGAGATTCCCGACGATTCGGAAGGACAGTGAGGCTTATGTTTAAATCCCTGCGTTTAAGGACGGCAACAACGTTTTTTCTTACAATATTTTTTATACTCATATTTTTATTTTTCGTATCCGCAATGTTTTTGCAGAGGTACTATGTCTACCGTGAAGAGCTTGAATTTGCGCAGATATACGGAGAAATAACGAAAATTGCCGAAAATACCGAGGCGAGCGACGTTACATATACGCTCACACGCCTGGCGGCAAACTCAAACATTGCCGTTATAATAAGCGACGCGCAGTTTTCGCAGGTCTATTCGAGTACAAACACATTTAATGAATTTCAAAATTCAAACGGCGCCTTTTTTAATCCGAAAAGCTTTTTGGGCTCTATCGAGATACCCGAAGGAAAAGCGTATACGATAAAAACTCTCCCCGACCAGTACGGCATGAAAAGAATATTTTTAAAGGGTCATCTTGTCGGAGACTATTATATTTTTCTTACAAAGCCCGTTGAGGCGATTATAAAAAGCGTTGACGTTTATAAGGACTTTTTTCTTATAATAAGCGTACCCGTTTCCATTTTGGGAGCGGTTATTTCGTATTTCGTAAGCGCAAACATCACAAAGCCTATTTACGAAATGGTCGATATTTCAAACAGAATAAGCAAGCTTGACTTTTCAAAAAAATACGTTCCAAAGGGTGAAAGCGAGCTTAACACGCTCGGCTTATCGTTAAACTCCATGTCGGAAACGCTGTCTAAAAACATTACGCAGCTTTATCGGGCGAACACAATGCTTAAAAACGATATAACGCAGCGTGAGCGCAACGAGGTAATGCGTAAGGAATTTTTGCAGAATGCGTCGCACGAGCTTAAAACGCCGATTGCGGTTATAGCGTCCTACGGCGAAATGCTCAAGGAGGGACTTGTTACCGATAAGGAAGACCTCGACTATTATTATGACGTAATATGCGACGAAACGGACAAAATGGCGAAGATTGTAAAAGAGCTTCTCGTTTTGGCTCAGCTTGAATCATACAGGGATATTCTTTCCATAGAAAGCTTTGACATAAGCGAGCTTGCGCATGAAACGGCGGAAACGTACGAGGTTATCGCAAAGGGCGAGGACACGGCTATAAAAACCGATATTACGGACGGACTAACCGTCAGCGCAGACAGAACGCTTATAGAGCGCGTTATGTCGAACTACGTTTCAAATGCGATATATCACTGCGAGGGCGAAAAGGAAATCCTGATTATTTTAAAAAAATGCGAGGACGGCGTTTATTTTGCCGTACGCAATCAAACAACGCAGCAGCTTGACAGCAAAAAAATATGGCAAAGCTTCTATAAGGACGCCGAAAGCAAGGGCAACGGGCTCGGTCTTTCTATTGTCAAGGCGATTATGGAGGTTCACAACAAAAAATACGGCGTTAAATGCGAAAACGGTTATGCCGAATTTTATATAATACTTTAACATACGAAAGGACATGGAAACAAATGGATTACAATAAGCTTTCCGAGCTTTTATTTCCCGAAGCTTTAAAAAGCGTGGAGGAAATAATGGAAGAATATCCGAGACGTACATTAAAAGAGGGCGAAAAGGTTACAAGAATGGCGCCCAGCCCGACAGGCTTTATGCACCTGGGAAATCTCTATGCGGCGCTTACAAATGAACGTCTTGCACATATAAGCGGCGGCACTTTTTATCTTCGCATAGAAGATACGGACAAAAAAAGAGAGGTTGAGGGCGGAGTTGAAGCCATTATAAATGCGCTTTACGACTTCGGTCTTGAATTTGACGAGGGTGTAACTTTAGACGGTGAAAAAGGTATATACGGTCCGTATAAACAGCGCAAACGTGAAAAAATATATAAAGCGTTTGCGAAAAAGCTTGTGTCGGAGGGTAAAGCTTACCCCTGCTTCTGCACCGAGGAGGATTTGGCGGAGCTTCACAAAAAGCAGGAGGAAGCAAAGGAAGATAACCCCGGCTACAGAGGAAAGTGGGCGAAATGCCGTAATCTCACATATGAAGAAATCGAAGAAAAAGTCAAAAGCGGACTTTCATATGTTATACGTTTAAAGAGCATGGGAAGCATTGAAAACAAATTCAAATTTACAGACCTTGTTAAAGGCGATATAGAAGTATGCGAAAACGATATGGATATAGTAATCCTAAAATCGGACGGTATACCCACCTACCATTTCGCACACGTTATAGACGATTATCTCATGGGAACAACGCACGTTGTTCGAGGCGACGAATGGCTCGCTACCCTGCCCGTTCATTTACAGCTTTTCAGAGAAACGGGACTCAAACCGCCCAAATATATGCACATTTCTCCGCTTATGAAAATGGACGGTGAAACAAAGCGCAAGCTTTCAAAGAGAAAAGACCCCGAGCTGGCGCTTTCCTACTACAAGCAGGAGGGCTACGTTCCCGAATGTGTTCTTATTTATCTTATGACGCTTTTAAATTCCAACTTTGAGGAATGGTATGACAAAAATCAAGACAAGTCGTATAAGGAATTTCCGTTTTCACCGAAAAAAATGTCGGTTTCCGGCGCGCTGTTTGACCTTGTTAAACTAAACGACGTTTCCAAAAACTACATTTCACGCTTATCTGCGGAGGAGGTTTATAATCTCACGCTTTCGTATGCCGAAAAATACGATACGGAATTTTATGAATTTCTGAAAGCGCATAAGGATAAAACCATAGAAATTCTGAACATTGGCAGAGGCGGAAACAAGCCGAGAAAGGATATAGCGCGCCTTACCGAGGTTAAGGATTATATTTCCTATTTCTTCAGCGAGCTTTATAATCCGTCATACGATTTTCCGAGCGAAGTATCGGAGGAGGACAGAAAGAATATTCTGCGTGATTATATCAGCGTTTATGACGAAAAAGACGATAATTCCGAATGGTTTTCCAAAATTAAGGAAATTTCCGAAAAATACGGTTATACTATAAATATGAAGGAATATAAGAAGAACCCCGACGGCTTTAAGGGAAATATTTCGCACGTCAGCACGGTTATAAGAGTCGCTGTCTGCGGACGTGTCAACACACCCGATATGTATGACGTTCTTAAAATAATGGGCAAGGATTTGGTAAAGGAGAGACTTGAAAAATGGATTTAACGAAGATGATTAAGGAATCCGAGGGTAATTTTATCACGGATATAATAGACGAGGACATAAAGGAAGGCTTCTCCCGACGTATTCATACGCGTTTTCCGCCCGAACCGAACGGCTATCTCCATATCGGCTCGGCAAAGGCGATTTGGATAAACTATTCCATAGCGAAAAAATACGACGGACTTTTTAATCTGCGCTATGACGATACAAACCCTGCAAGAGAGGACGACGAATACGTTCAGTCCATATATGAGGATTTGAAATGGCTCGGCGCGGAGCCCGACGGCGGAATTTTCTACGGCTCTGACTATTTCGACAAATGCTATGAATTTGCCTGCAAGCTTATAAAAGACGGCAAGGCATACGTCTGCGACCTCACCTCGGAGGAAATGAGAGAATACAGAGGCACGCTAACGGAGCCGGGCAAAAATTCGCCCTACCGCGACAGAACGCCCGAAGAAAACATGGAGCTTTTCGAGCGCATGAAAAACGGCGAATTTAAAGACGGCGAAAAAACCTTGAGAGCAAAGATAGATATGGCGTCTCCCAACATGAACATGAGAGACCCCGCAATATACAGAATAGTTCATACGGAGCATCACAGACAGGGAAACAAATGGTGCATATATCCGCTTTATGATTTTGCACACCCCCTGCAGGACGCAATCGAGGGCATAACGCACTCGCTCTGCTCTCTCGAATTTGAAAATCACAGACCGCTCTACGAGTGGGTTGTTGATAACGTAGGCTTTGAATTTCCGCCTAAGCAGAGAGAATTTGCACGTCTTAATGTAACGTATACGGTTATGTCAAAAAGATACTTAAGAGAGCTTGTGGAAACAAAAACCGTTGACGGCTGGGACGACCCGAGAATGCCTACGCTGTGCGGCTTAAGGCGCAGAGGCTACACTCCGTCCGCTATTTTTGAATTTGTAAACAAAGCAGGCATTTCAAAGGCTAACAGCCTGGTTGACATTCGACTTTTGGAATTTTGCATAAGAAACGAGCTTAACGAATCGGCAAAGCGTAAAATGGCGGTAATAGACCCCTTAAAAATCACGCTTAAAAACTTCCCCGAGAACGAAGTGAAATACGTTAAAGTCCCCGACTATCCGCAAAAGGAAGAAACGTCATACAGAGAAGTACCGCTCACGCGCGAGCTTTATATCGAAAGAAGCGACTTTATGGAGGAGGCGCCCTCGAAATTCCACAGACTGAAAATGGGAAACGAGGTTCGTCTTACGGGAACGTATTTCATAAAATGCGAAGAAGTCATAAAGGACGAAAACGGTGAAATTAAGGAGCTTATCTGCTCGTATGACCCCGAAACGTTCACAGGCTCCGCTCCCGACGGCAGAAAAGTAAAAGGAACGATACACTGGGTATCGGCAAAATACGGCATAGAAGCCGACATCAATATGTACGACAGACTTTTCACACAGGAAAACATGGGCGATATGGAGGAAGGCAAAACTCTCTCCGACTACATCAACCCCGATTCCGTAATAACCAAAAAGGCTGTTTTGGAGCCTTCCTTAAAGGACGAAAAAGACGATGAGCGTTTCCAGTTCATCAGAAACGGCTACTTCATCAAAGACTCCAAAAACAAAAACGCATACAACCTGATTGTCAGCCTAAAAGACAGCTTTAAATTATAATATTATTGTCAGTAATCAAGGCGTTAAAAGGCTGTTAAAAAATCTCTTATCATTCCTTGCCCTGCCGATAAGAGAAATTTATGTCAATGCAGGGCGGCAGAATGGAGATTTTTATGGTCTTTATGGAAAAATACAAAAGTTTGGAAAAAATCTGTAATGAAATTTTTGATACATCTAACGGTGTAACAGCATATATAAATGAAATGGAGAATACTTTTGACGGCGCATTTTATGTTCCGAACTGGGGAAATGATTTGCAAAAGCTCAAGCATTACCGCCATATCAGAACTCAAATTGCGCATGAACCCAATTGTAATGAATCGAATATGTGCGTTTCGGAAGATGAAGAATGGCTTTTTACTTTTTATTCACGTATTATGAATCAAACAGACCCGCTTGCTTTATACCGCAAAGCTAAAGCTGCTTACAAAAAGACTATTCAACAAAAATCATGTGAAAAAACCATTAAAAAGCCCCCCCTTAAAACACCGATACATACCGCCAAGCCCTCACTTCAAAAATACAAATATTTAAAGCTTTTTATTGGAATCCTCATATTTTTCGGACTTCTTTTGTTGCTGTTAAATATTAAGGGTTAAACAATAAAAAAAATATCAAAATCATGTTTTTTTAGGCGCATCGCATAATTCTCCTTTTTAAAAATTTCCAAAAAAGTATTGACATTTCGGGATTTATGTATTATAATGTAAATGTTAAAAATTTTTAAAGGCGAAGATTAAGACAGTAGGAGCTTTCAAAAGCTTGGAGCGAGCCTCGGACGGTGCGAGCGGGGCGGTGAGTAGATTGCTTTGAACATCACTTAGGAGCTGCAAAGCTGAAAGGAACGTTATGGGGCGCACTTATTTTATGCGTGTTATCCGTAAAAATCCGATTAAGCTTTGACGGATTCTCTCCGTTATCAGAGGCACATATATAGGTATGGTGGTAATAAGCGAAATTTTTTAAAGTTCGTCCTGTCTATGGGGCGAACTTATTTTTTTGAAGGGAATGATTATAAATGTACGAAAAAGTTTCTCCTACGCTGAATTTTAAGGAAAGAGAAAAGAAAGTTCTTGACTTTTGGAATGAAAACAACATTTTCCAAAAGAGCATAGACGAAAAAAAAGAGGGCAAAAGCTTTTGCTTTTATGACGGTCCTCCCACGGCTAACGGAAAGCCTCATATCGGTCATGTTTTAACACGTGTTATAAAAGATATGATTCCCCGTTATCACACGATGAAAGGTGAAAGAGTTGTAAGAAAAGCAGGCTGGGATACTCACGGTCTGCCCGTTGAGCTTGAGGTTGAGAAAATGCTCGGACTTGACGGCAAGGAGCAGATTGAAGAATACGGACTTGAGCCTTTTATAGAAAAATGCAAGGAGAGCGTTTGGAAATATAAAGGAATGTGGGAGGATTTTTCGGGAACTGTCGGCTTTTGGGCAGATATGAACGACCCCTATGTAACGTATGACAACAACTTTATCGAATCCGAATGGTGGGCGTTAAAGCAGATTTGGGAAAAGGGTTTTTTATACAAGGGCTTTAAAATTGTTCCTTACTGCCCCAGATGCGGAACTCCGCTTTCGAGCCACGAGGTTGCGCAGGGCTATAAGGACGTAAAGGAAAAATCCGCAATAGCGAAATTCAAGATAAAAGGCAGAGATAACGCATATTTTCTCGCATGGACGACAACACCGTGGACATTGCCGTCAAACGTTGCGCTTTGCGTAAATCCCGACGAAAAATATGTTGAAATCGAGACGGACGGAGTAACGTATATACTTGCCGAAGCGCTTCTTTCGAGCGTTATCGATACGGAATACAAAATTGTAAAAGAATATATAGGCCGTGAGCTTGAATACACCGAATACGAACCGCTTTTCGACTTTGTTAAGCCCGACAAAAAGGCTTATTACGTAGTATGCGACAGCTACGTAACGCTTACGGACGGTACGGGTATCGTTCATATCGCTCCCGCTTTCGGTGAGGACGACGCAAACGTCGGAAGAAAATATGACCTGCCGTTCGTTCAGCTTGTTGACGCAAAAGGCTGTATGACGAAAGAAACGGATTGGGAGGGCGTATTCTGCAAAGATGCGGACAAGCTTGTATTTGAGGCTCTTACAAAAAAAGGCTTGCTTTTCCGTGCGCTTAATTTTGAACACTCATATCCGCATTGCTGGAGATGCTCGACGCCGCTCATCTACTACGCAAGAAATTCGTGGTTTATAAAGATGACGGCCGTTAAAGACCACCTCATAAAAAACAACAACACTATAAACTGGATTCCCGAAAGCATAGGCAAGGGACGTTTCGGCGACTGGCTCAACAACGTTCAGGACTGGGGCGTTTCGAGAGACCGTTATTGGGGAACGCCGCTTAATATCTGGGAATGTGAATGCGGACACCGTCATTCAATCGGAAGCATTGCCGAGCTTAAGGAAATGTCCGATAACTGCCCCGAAAATATCGAACTTCACCGCCCGTATATTGATGCGGTAACGATTAAATGCCCGAAATGCGGTAAACAAATGAAGCGTGTCAAAGAGGTTATAGACTGCTGGTTTGATTCGGGTTCAATGCCCTTTGCGCAGTGGCACTATCCCTTTGAAAACGAAGATAAATTCAAGGAAAACTTCCCTGCCGACTTCATAAGCGAGGCTGTTGACCAGACAAGAGGCTGGTTCTATTCCCTGCTTGCGATTTCAACGCTTATATTTGATAAAGCTCCCTACAAAAACGTTATCGTTTTGGGACACGTTCAGGACGAAAACGGTCAGAAGATGTCAAAATCAAAGGGAAATGCCGTTGACCCGTTTGAGGCGCTTGACGCTTACGGCGCAGACGCTATCCGCTGGTATTTCTATTCAAATTCCGCTCCGTGGCTGCCGAACCGTTTCCATGCGGACGCAGTTATAGAGGGACAGCGTAAATTTATGGGTACGCTTTGGAACACATATGCTTTTTATGTGCTTTATGCAAACATAGACGAATTTGACCCGACAAAATACACGCTCGACTACGATAAGCTTTCCGTTATGGATAAATGGCTGCTCTCAAAGCTTAATACGGTTGTTAAGACGGTTGACGCATATCTTGCCGACTACAAAATAACGGAATGTACGAGAGTTATGGAAAACTTCGTTGACGAAATGAGCAACTGGTATATCCGCCGTTCGAGAGGACGTTTTTGGGTTAAGGGAATGGAGCAGGATAAAATTAACGCATACATGACGCTTTATACGGCTCTTGTAACGTTTATAAAGGTTGCCGCTCCGATGATTCCGTTCTTAACCGAGGATATATATCAAAACCTCGTAAAGAGCGTTGACAAGTCCGCTCCCGAAAGCATTCACCTCTGCGATTACCCCGTTGCTAACGAGGCGCATATCGACAAGGATTTGGAAGCGAAAATGGAGGAAGTCCTCGACATCGTCGTTTTGGGCAGAGCGTGCAGAAACACGGCAAACATAAAGAACAGACAGCCTATCGGAAAAATGTATGTAAAATCCGAAAACGGTGCGCTCGAAAGCTTCTATACGGATATAATTGCCGACGAGCTTAACGTTAAAGAGGTTGAATTTACCGACGACGTGAGAGCGTTCACAAGCTACAGCTTTAAACCGCAGTTAAAGACGGTGGGACCGAAATTCGGAAAGCACCTAAACGCTATCCGCACGGCATTATCCGCTCTTGACGGCAACAAAGCCATGGACGAAGTGAACGAAACGGGCGAGCTTAAGCTTGATTTGGGCGATGAAACGGTTACGCTTCTGAAAGAAGACTTGCTTATCGATTCCGCACAGACGGACGGCTACGTTTCCGATTCCGACTACGGCATAACGGTTGTTTTGGAAACCACGTTATCCGACGAGCTTATCATGGAAGGCAACGTGAGAGAGATAATCTCCAAGCTCCAGACAATGCGTAAGGACGCAGGCTTTGACGTTACGGACAAAATCAACGTTTACCAAAAGGACAGCGATAAGATTAAGGAAATAATGGAAAAGAATGCGGACGAAATAAAGGACGAAGTTTTGGGCGAAAGCATAACCTTCGGCAAAACCGCAGGCTACGAAAAATCGTGGAGCATAAACGGCGAACAAACCGTTTTGGCTGTTGAAAAAATATAAAAATTAATACCGTACGGGCGGACACATATGGAAAAACAGCGAGACGTCGCTGTTTTTTCCACTTTTAAATTCAGACTTTGCTTGGCAACATACGAAATTTGCATTTTTTACGCTTTACCGATTTTTTATTGTCCCTCCCTTTCTTATGTATTCACACACTTTTTTAATAAAAATTTCCGAACAAATAAAAAAGTGTGCGGCAAAGCCACACACCGAAAAAC
>ERZ779725.1183-NODE-1183-length-15148-cov-3.093686_pt1 | contig 15148 bp, 26 predicted proteins | sample MGYA00511890_ERZ779725 | MGnify/ENA primary metagenome ERZ779725 (study PRJEB29588, sample SAMEA2148549) | human gut metagenome | biome: human gut; feature: human-associated habitat; material: faeces | place: Denmark | collected 2008/2010 ...
CACCGCCGCCGACACAGACACTGGCCTCAGCCATAAAGTGACCTGTGAAACGGCCGGTGCTGCTGCCAATGATTATGCCGGTGCTCTCATCCCTATTGAATATATGGACGGCTTGACCCATGCGGAACTGGTTGAGCTGCTTATCCCCGGTGACGATGAGGAGGAAACGGAAACTTTCCGCCAGCGTGTGCTTGACAGTTTCCAATCTCAGGCGTTTGGCGGCAACCAGGCGGACTATACCGAAAAGGTGCGCGCTCTGGAGGGTGTCAGCGCTGTCAAGGTGCACCCCGTCTGGAATGGGAGTATAAACCCCTCCGACCTTATCCCAAACGCCGCTGTGACAGCATGGTACACGGGAATAATCGGCACTTTGGATGCGGATGCTGCGGCTTGGCTCACGGCGGTCTATACGGCGGCAAGCCAAAAGCAGTTGACCGTTGGCGGCTCCGTCAAGCTGGTCATTATGGCATCCAACGACAAAGCGCCGTCCAGCACCCTGCTTAATGAGGTGCAGACCACCGTTGACCCAACCCAAAACGCCGGAGAGGGTCTTGGTCTTGCCCCCATCGGTCATGTGGTAAATGTAGTGGGCGTAACGCCGGAAACGGTCAACATCACCCTCAACCTAACCTATGCCTCCGGTTGGAATTGGGCGGCAGTAAAAAGCTATGTGGAAACCGTGGTTGATGATTACTTTGAGGAACTTGCCAAAGCGTGGGAAACCTCAGAACATTTGACCGTTCGTATAGCACAGATTGAAAGCCGCATCCTCTCCGAGTGCTCCACCATGATAACCGACATTGGCGGAACGAAAATAAACGGCAAGGAGGAAAACCTTGTGCTGGATGCTGACAGCATCCCCGTGAGAGGGGTGGTTGTGGATGGATAGAAAACTCCTTGACTATCTGCCCCCGGTGCTCCGTGAAGTCATGGAGTTTCAAGCCATCAATGAGGCGAATGAGCCGGAAATCTCCCTTGCTTGGGATGCCCTCAGCCTTGTTATGGCAAACCAGTTTTTGGACACAGCGGACAGCACGGGTCTTTCCGTGTGGGAGCGTGAGCTTAAAATCTATCCCAAAGACACAGACACGCTGGAAACCCGCAGGGCACGCATCAAAGCAATGTGGAACTTGGAACTGCCTTATACGCTGCCGTGGCTAAAGAACTGGCTCACAAGCATCTGCGGCCCCACAGGGCATGAGGAAACCGTGGCGGACTATACCATCAACATCCAGCTTGATTACAATACTTTGCCGGATGCGGGCAGCTTGGCGCAGGAAATCCTAAACATGCTGCTTGCCGTCCGCCCAAGCAACATGCGGGTGCTTATGACTGCCTTTTTGCAGTCTTACGGCACGCTTACCCACGGTGCCTGCAATGAGATGTCCAACTATATGGAGATATGGCCCCGCATTATCAACAACATTGAAAGCAACGGCTCCGCCGCAATGGTGGGCGCGTTGGAATACCACGCAACCGTTGAGATTTATCCGAAAGAACAGGAGGTATAAACGATGTCTAACACCTATGGCACCATCATCACCACGAAAGGTGCGGCTATTATTGCGGATTGCATTGTCAACGGCGGCCAGCTTGTCATTTCAGAGGCAGCGGCCGGTGACGGCAACGGCGCGTATTATCAGCCGACCGTCAACCAGGAGCATCTTGTCCATGAATGTTGGCGCGGCGAAATTGCCGCCGCAGAACTCAACCCCTCAACGCCTAACATGCTTGATGTGAAAATCGTCATTGACGATGAGGTGGGCGGCTTTACTATCCGTGAAATGGGCCTTTTCAACAAGGACGGCACATTGATTGCTGTCTGCAACACACCGGACACAGAAAAGGTTGCCATTTCCGGCGGCGTGTCCGGCAAGCTCACAATGGTCATGCACATCATTGTGGCGGATGCATCCGTGGTGGAGTTTACCATCAACCCCTCTCTTGATACCGTCAGCCAAGAGGAACTTAATGAGGCTATTGCACTGCACAACGCCAGCGGCTCCAGCCACGCTGACATCCGCCTGCTTGCACTTAACTCCATGCAGGTGGGGGATGCCTATACCAAAGAGGAAAGTGATGCACGCATTGCATCCGGTGTCAGCACGCACAATGCAAACACAGAGGCACACCCCTCTATTTTGTCCGGCATATCAGGCCTTGACAGCCGCCTCACAACGCTTGAGTTGAAATACGGCACGAATGTCACCGGCAACTCTTTCAGTATCAGCTTTGCAAACCTCACAGGTCTGGTGGTGACGGGCGTGTGGAACAAAAACTATGCAAGGATTGAGTTTTAATGCCTAATTATGACATCATCCCGTTGGCGGTTGACCTCTTGGACTACACCATCCAAAGGGTGAAAACCAAAGAGCCGGAATACAGAAAAATCAAGGCTCTTGTGCAGGAAAACGGGCAGCTTGCGGAAAGAGAACTGTTTGAGAAAATCCGTGATGACGGAAAGCCGCACTTTCCGAAAAGCCAGACATTTGTGCGCCCGTCTTGAGGAGTGTGCAACCACCATTTTGGAAAAGTGTATCTCCGCAGACGGCAGATATTTTGAAACGGATTTTGAGGACAGGCTCAAAGACCTTGATGCCGTGCTGGTTGCCTGTGACACCATGCTCCAGCACATCAACCTCAGTTTCAAGAAAAAGTACATCACGGGTGACCAGTGCCACTATTGGGCGGAGCTCGTCCGCCCGGTACGGCAAAAAGCCTTTAGTTGGCGCCGCAATGACGGAAACCGTGCGGCGGCTCTGCGTGAGGCAAAGCGCGCCCAGGAACTTGCTAAAATGAGCCAGATGGCACAGCAGATTGCTGAGGCTATGGTGAAACATTCATAAACGGATATACCGGCCATGAGCCGTTATATTGGGGTGTGACCTGTTTATATCTTTCCTCCCCGAACACGAACAACACCAACAACGCCTACTACTTGAACACCAATGGCAATGTCAACAACAACTGCAACAATACCAACGGGTCCCGTCCCGCTCTGATGGTAAGGTCCGACCGAGTAGGCCCAAAGCCGAAAGCAGCGCCGTCCATCGCATCAAAGGAGGTCACATCCCGTCTTGGAGCATCCAAGACAAACACATTGCGCTGATGCAGGGCATCCGGCAAAACCGGGTGCTCCGCTGCTGGTCCTGTCTGCTCCGGCACCAGAACGGCGCACAATGAGAGGACGGCCAGCCAAAGCAGAGACAGGAGGCCGCCCATTTTGGAAAACAAATTTACCGATATATGCACCTTTGAGGTGCTATACAAAGCATACCTTGCGGCACGCCGGGGCAAACGCTCCAGAGCCGCAACCGCACACTATGAGGTGCATCTTTTGGAAAACATCGTCAACCTTGTGTATATCTTGACCACCAAGACATACCGCCCCGGTGTTTTCCGTGTATTCTATGTTTATGAGCCAAAGAAAAGGCTTGTGCAGGCTCCGGCTTTTGTGGACAAGGTTGTGCAGCACGCTGTGGTGGATAATATCCTCTATGAGCGTATTACCAACAGCTTTATCTTGGACAACTACGCCTCACAGAAAAACAAGGGACTGCACTTTGGCTTGGATAGGCTCAAAGGATTTTTAACCGATTACTGGAACAAAAACCACACCGCAGACGGTTGGGTGCTCAAATGCGATGTGCGGCATTTCTTTGCCAGCATCGACCATGACAGGCTCAAGGAAAAGCTCAAAAAGCTGGACCTTGAGCCTGCGCTTTATGACCTTTTGTGTGTCTATGTTGACTGCTCAGACGGTCTGCCGCTTGGTTATCAGACAAGCCAACTGTTTGCCTTGTACTATCTGGATGAGTTTGACCACTTTGTAAAAGAAAAGCTCCATATCCGCTACTATGGCAGATACATGGATGACTTTTTCCTCATCCACCCGGACAAAGAATATTTGCAGTATTGCCTCACGGAAATACAGGCATTTATGGCATCTCTTGGTCTGGAACTCAATGAGAAAACACAGATTTTCCCGCTTAGACATGGGATGGACTTTCTTGGTTTTCACGCCTACCTCACGGACAGCGGCAAGGTCATCCGCAAGCTGCGGCACAGCAGCGTGAAAAAGATGCGCGCCAAACTCCGCAGGTGGGAAAAGGAATACCCCACTGGTCTTGTGACCCGTGAGGAAATCCTGCAATCCTGGCAGGCGTGGGATGCTCACGCCGCACACGGCAACACTTGGACCCTACGCCAACAGGTGAGGGACCGTGTTCAAAATATCTTAAAGGAGGAAATCTAAATGGCAACAACTACCCTTGGCAACAAAAGTGTCGGCAGCATTGTCAAGCTGAAAGAAAATGGCGTGCTGGTGGACTTTTATGTTGCCAAACATGACTATGAGAACGGGCTCAACGGCTCCGGGCGCACTCTGGTTGTCCGCAAGGACTGTTATGACACCAGGCAGTGGCACACCTCAAATGTGAACGCCTACGCTACAAGCGCCATTGACACCTGGCTCAACAGCACCTACAAAAACCTGCTTGATGCGGACATCCGTGGTGTCATCGGCACTACCAAAATCAAGTACACCCCCGGCAACGGCAACACCACCGTTGGCACACTGGAGCGTGCTATTTTCCTGTTGTCCGTCACCGAACTTGGCAGAAGCGCAAGCTATGCGAATACGGAGGGCCCCGCACTCTCCATTGCAAGCTCTCTGCAAATCGCCTACTTGAATGGCTCCGCCGTTGTTCAGTGGATCCGCTCCCCGTACACGGACGACACCGTCGGCGCCTGCTGCTTGATCACCGATGGCAGTGTCGGCAACAACTACTGCAGCGGTACCTACGGGTCCCGTCCCGCTTTCACTCTCCCCTCCACCCTCTCTGTCAGCGATGACGGCTCTGTGTCCGTCAACACTGCGCCCACGATTTCCGGCAGCTATGCGACCGGCACCAATCTGGGCACTAAGACCGCAGGCTTTAATCTCACCTATACGGTTGCGGATGCAGACGGGGACACAGTGACGGTCAAGGAGTATCTGGACAATGTTCTCCAGCGCACCTATACGGCAACGCTTGGGGCAACCAACACTTTCCAGTGCGTGACCGCTGCAAATTTCCAGACGGTGCTCAACGGTGCCCACACCCTCAAGGTGGTTGCCAATGACGGAAAAGTGGACAGCTCCGCCTACACCATCACTTTCACCAAAAAGGTGACCAAGGCAACCATCACTCTGGCAAGCGCCCTGCCTGCGGATGACATCATCCAGGTTATGGTTATGACCCTCACAAGCTCCATCCCGGCTGATGCAAACCTTAAGGTGCTTGTCACCAACAATGCCAATGACAGCAGCCCTGTTTGGGAGGATGCCACGGCGGACATCAAAAGCGGTGTCAATCATGTATTTACCAACAAAACCGCCGCCAATGGTTTTGCTTTCAACTTCAAGCTCTCTGTTGAGCGTGGAGCCAGCGATACCGGCGGCTATATTTCTAACATTGGAGGTGCTTTTGAATAATGGCTGTTTACTATGACAACACAAGCCTCAAGGCAAAGCATGAGCGCAAAAAGTCCCTGGAGGAATTGACCAAAGAAAACAAAGAACTCAAAACCCGGCTCCAGGCTACGGAGGATGACTTGACCAATACCCAGGTGGCCCTCACGGAAGTCTATGAGCTATTGGCAGGAGGTGGAGCGAATGGCTAAGGTATACGCTGCCCTCATCCGTAAGGGCCTCAAGACCCTGGAGGATGTACCCGCCAACCTGCGTGACGCTGTTGCCAAGCTGTTGGAGGAGGACACCAATGTGTAAGCTCCGCTGGCGGCTTGCTTTATTTTTGCTGAGAAAGGAGGTGCAAGATATGGCTATTGTGTACGCAACTCTTATCATCAAGGGTCGCAAGACTATTGACCAGGTGCCCGCTTTGCTGCGTAAGCAAGTGGAGGAAATCCTGGCTGACTTGGAGGTTGAGGTCTAACTCCCCAGCCAGCAGGAGAGGCGCATCCGTGCGGTGCGCCTCTCTTATTTTGAACGACAGGAGGACAAAAAGATGCTGGAAACACTGAGGAGTTATTGGTCTATCATCACCACCATCATCACCGTGGTAGCCGTCCCCGCCATCGGCTACCTCTACAAAAAATATAAACAGGCAGATGCAAGACAAAAAGCGGTGGAGTTGGGTGTGCAGGCACTCCTCCGTGACCGCATCGTACAATCCTATTATCACTATGAGGAGCGCGGATGGATAACCCTGCACGGACTTGAGAATGTCAACGCCATGTATAAGGAGTACCACGCTTTGGGAGGCAACGGCACAGTCACATCATTGGTCAATTCCATCCGTGAACTTGATGTACGGGACGATAAACGCCCCGCCTCTCAAGAATGAGCCGGAAAGGAGGGCACATGGAGTTTTCAAAGAAAATGTTGGTGCTGCACTCCTTTGTGACCGTTTCCTTGATAACTGCCACGGTGGTCATCAACATTGCAACCGAGCACGATGTCACCGCCCTTGCCGCCCTTGCTGGTACATCCTTTGTGGTTGACGGCACCTGGGGCGGTTTTTATCTGTGGAAATCCAAGAATGAAAACCGGGCGAAATATGCCCAAAAATTTGTACGGCTGTTTGCCAAAGAGTACGGCGTGGAGAACGCCATCCGCTTGGCAGAAATCGTGCTGAAAGACTGAAAAGGAGGTTTATAGCATTGAGTAACAGCAAACTGGTGGACTATACCAAAATTTCCCCAAACAAGACAAGTCCCAGAAACCACAAAATTGACACCATCACCATCCATTGTGTGGTAGGTCAATGCAGCGTGGAAACCCTGGGCAATGTGTTTGCCCCTACATCCAGACAGGCAAGCTCCAACTATGGCATTGGCTATGATGGCCGCATCGGCATGTATGTGGAGGAAAAAGACCGCTCCTGGTGTTCGTCCTCCGCAAGCAACGACAACCGGGCAATCACTATTGAGGTTGCCAGTGACACCAAGCACCCCTATAAGGTGAGAGATGCCGCCTATAAGGCCTTGATTGACCTGTGCACGGACATCTGCAAGCGCAACGGCATCAAAGAGCTCAAGTGGAAAGCGGACAAGTCCCTCATCGGCAAGGTGGAGCAGCAAAACATGACGGTGCACCGCTGGTTTGCCAATAAGGCTTGCCCCGGTGATTATCTCTATAACCTGCACGGCCAGATTGCCGCTGAGGTCAACGCAAGGCTTGGGGTAGTATCTGATACCACCCCAGACACAAACGCCGCCCTGGAGTACGCTGTGGGCGATGTGGTGACCTTTAAGGGCACCAAGCACTATGCAAGCTCCAACGGCACAAACGGAAAGACATGCAAACCCGGCGAGGCAAGGGTGACCTCTGTGGCGAAAAACGGAAAGCACCAGTACCACCTCATCAAGACCACTGGCAGCGCCTCCACCGTTTACGGTTGGGTGGATGCCGCAGACATCACCAAAGCAAGCGCATCCATTGCAAAAGGCAGCAAGGTCAAGGTCAATAAAGGCGCTAAAACCTACACGGGCGGCTCTCTTGCATCGTTCGTTTACAGTACGGTTTACACCGTCATGCAAATTGACGGTGACCGTGTGGTTATCGGCAAAGACGGCGTTGTGACCGCTGCCGTCAACATCAAAAACCTCACCCTTGTGGGGTAAAAATAAGAGGAGGATTTCACTATGGAAAACATCTTTGACTGGTCCGTTATTCTCAGCTTCGTGGGTGTGTTGGTGGTCATCACCAACATCATTGTGCAGGTGCTCAAAAAGCACACCTGGGACAAGCTGCCCACAAACATCCTTGCCACGCTTGTGGCAATCGTTTTGACCCTTGGAGCGTTCTTTGCCTACTGCCAGATTAAAAGCATCACCGTGGTGTGGTACATGGTTGCCGCTGCGGTTGTGCTTGGCTTTATGGTTGCCTACGCCGCCATGTTCGGCTTTGACAAGCTCAAAGAGGTCATTGCACAGTTGGATAAAAACAAAAAGGAATAAGACAGCGAAAAGCCGGAGAGGTGTGACCCTCTCCGGCTTTTTTTGCGTTCTATGACATAAGCGCTTGCACGCCTTTTATAATCTTGTTGTAGTCATCCTCAACGGTCATAAAATCATTTTCATATCCTTGCAGCTCATCAACGAAAGCCTCTAACCGTCTGTTTTGTCCCGCCTGCGTTTTTAGGCGCATAGCCTCTGTTGTTTCCTTGGTATAAATACGCCCCAGGAAATCCGTCTTGAGAGCATCCACTGCCGAAAGCACACTCTCTGCTGCTTTGAGCATCTGCTCATCCACTTTGCACCCGGCTTTTTTGGCTTGCAGCAAGGTCAATGCCTTGCGTTCCGCCAACTGCAACCGGCTGAAAAATGTTTCATAGGCAAAGGTTTGTTGACAAAGCTGGAAACTCTCACGCATGATGCGTGCATCGTTTTCTGCCTGCATCGTGGAATAATATTTCCGCATATCACGGAGCGTGTCCTCCGGCACATCCGGCTGTGTGAGCTCTGTCTTTACGGACACCAGCGGCGTGGATGTTTCAGATGTTCTTAACACCTCCGGCTCTTTTCTTTTCCTCTTTTTCAAAAGCAGGACGGCAAGGACTATGCAAACAACCGTGAGCAAAATGTTTTCCGGCACCGGGTCTTGTACCGACATAATTACCCCACCGAGTGTTGCCACAGCGCACGACATTCCAAAAATGATGCGAACAATCCATAAAACCTTTTTCACTGCTTATCACCTCCCATTTTCTGCTTTTTTCTTTACTTTTACAAGTTTAATTATATCCAACACAGTGCATTTGTCAAGCAGTAGAGCCTATATGATAATGACTTATTTTTTGGGTAAACTATACTTTTCAGTAGGAGGAGGGATACGCATGACCGCTGATAAAATCAAAGCGTTGCGTGAGGCAAAAGGTTGGACACAGGCAGACCTTGCGCGCAAATTGGGCATCACCAGAAACGGAGTGAACTCTTGGGAACAGGGACTTTCCACACCATCACCGGCTTGTCTGGTGGACTTGGCAACAGTGTTTTCCGTGTCTACGGACTATTTGCTTGGCATTGAGCACTCAGCCATAGTGGATGTGTCCGGCTTGAATGACAAGGATGTTGCCGTGTTGGCAGAGCTTGCAGACCGATTAAGAAACCGCAACCATTGAGAAACGGCTCAGATTTTGGGACCGTTTTTCTTTTTTGCTGTTGACATTATACAACAAAAGTTGTATAATTAGAGCATAACAAAGGAGGTGCTGCTATATGGCCCGTTCAAACTTACAAAACACCCGCTTATCCAGAGAAATGTCACAGTCACAGCTTGCGACCGCCGCCGCTATCAACGGCAGAGTGCTCCAAACCTATGAACAGGGTGGGCGTGACCTTAGCGGTGCAAAGCTGGCTACCCTCTTAAAAATCTGTTTGGCTCTCAACTGCAAACTGGAGGACATCCTCCCAGATGGGGAAACCGCAGAATTGTTAAAGAGATATGCCAAAATGATTGGTTGACACGGAACTTGGCGGGGTGGTTGCACCCCGCTTTTTCTTTTACGAGGAGGACCCCCATGAACTATAAAGGCTTTCATCATCTCACCTGGAATGACAGGCTGACCATTGAGAAAATGCTCAAAGTCCGTACCGCAAAAGCGAAAATTGCGGAGGCGCTTGGCGTGTCAGTGCGTACCATTTACTATGAAATCAAGCGCGGAATGTGCACGCAACGGAACACAGATTATACTGTTGAGGAGCGTTATTGTGCGGAGGTTGCGGAGCGTGCATATAGGGAGCATCTGAAAGCCAAGGGGCCAGACCTCAAGATTGGAAACAACATAGAACTGTCTAACTTTTTAGAGGAGCAAATCATTGAACACCACTTTTCTCCCGGTGCTGCGTTGGTGGAGGCAAAAGCCGCCAATAAAGTGGTCAATATCTGTGAAAGCACCCTTTACAACTACATTTACCGTGGGGATGTGTTTTTGGAACTTGCTCCGGAGCACCTGCATGAAAAGGGCAAACGGCACTATACCAAACAATGCCGCAAAAAAGCCGCGAGAGCGCCAAAAGGTGAAAGCATCGAACACCGCCCGGATGAAATCCTCAAGCGCACCACTTTTGGAAATTGGGAGATGGACAGCGTGATGGGCGCACAGGGCACCACCAGGGCGCTCCTTGTCCTTACCGAACGGTTGAGCCGTAACGGCATCCTCATCCTCCTGCCGGACCACACAAGCAACAGCGTGGTAAAGGCTTTGGACAAACTGGAGCGCAGATATGGAAAAGACTTCTATGACACATTCAAAAGCATCACCGTGGACAATGGCTGTGAGTTTGCGGACTATGAGGGTCTTGAGCGTTCCTGCCGCCGAAAACAAAAACGCACAAAGCTCTATTACTGCCACCCATACTCACCGCATGAGCGTGGCAGCAATGAAAACATGAACAGAATAATTAGGCGGTTTTTCCCAAAAGGCACAAACTTTGATGAGGTGCAGCTCTGTGAGGTGCGTGTGGCTGAGGAATGGATGAACAACTACCCCCGCAAAATCCTGGGATGGAAAAGCGCCAACCAGGTCATGCAGGAGTATTTGCAAACTGCATAAAAACCGCAGAGCATTGGTGTGGGGAGCCGGAAAGCAATAATTGCATCCGGTTTCGTTGCTGCGCCTTTTTTCTTGAAAACCGCATAAAATCAAAGCCTCTGGACACATCCAAAGGCTTTGATGATACCACTCTAAAAAATTTTACAACTATTTTTGCAATTTATTCTTGACATTTTGGGGGGCAGGCATTATTATTAGATTGCAGGGTCATCCAAGACCCTTGCAGTCTAATTTTTTTATGCCGTGAGGAGGTGAAACAAATGGCAACCTACGCCTATCGTTCTATTTCAGAGCGCCAGAAAATTCAGAGCCTTTGGGAAAGCGGTGCCTCTGTCAAAGAGATTGCACAGGACTTTGACTTGTCCGTGTCTGCAATTTACACAGAGCTCAAGCGTGGATATGACGGCACACGGCTCCCCGATATGCGCCGCCGCTATGATGCGGAATTGGCACAGCTCACTGTCCAAAAATCTATTGAACGGAGGGGCCGCAAAGCTGCCGAGGCATAACCGCCCACATTGATACAACCAAAGGAGGACAACCCTATGAAAGCAAATGCAAACCCTATTGTGCTGAAAAGCAACCGTACTTCTGACGAGTGCATCGGTACCGTCAGATTGACCCCGGAGGCGGAAAAAGTCATCCGCCGCCTGCGCGCCAAGACTGCACTGCCTATTAGGCAAATTGTGAGTGAAATCATTGTGCAGGCAGAAAATCTCATTGACATTGAGGATGCCAACGAGGAAAGAGAGGAGGACTAAACCGTGAAAATGTTATCCGATTTTCAAGCAGGTGCAACCGTAAAGTACCACGGTGAGCCCTGCATCGTGCTGGAGCACCGCAAGGACGGCACCCTGCTCATGGTGCTTGAGCAGATTGAGCACACTTTTGGCTCTGACAACGATTTTGCCAAGAGTGACCTGCGTGAACACCTCAACGGTGCCTACATGGACACGCTCACCCAGGGCAACCATGGTGAGATTTTGAAACGCGCCATTGACCTCACCGCAGTCAACGGTAGCAAGCAGTATGGCATTGACACCTGCTGCATTGCGCCACTTACATTTGATGAGTACCGCAAGTACCATGACATCATCCCCAAGCCGGAAAAATGGGAATGGTCTGTTACCCCTTGGAGCACCCCCTGCGTGGATGGAGATGAAACCTGGGTCATGGGCTTGCTCACCAATGGCAATGTCTACCGCAACTACTGCGACAATACCGACGGGTCCCGTCCCGCTTTCCTCCTCCCCTCTAATTATGTTGTGGAGCCGGAAAATGCCCTTGCATCCTACACCACAAGAGAGCTGGTTGAGGAACTTTTCAGCAGAGCCGACAAGTAAGAGGTGGCTGACATGACCACACATGAGATAGAGGCCCGGCGTCATTCACGCAGATGCCGCCGTGCCCGTAAAATCAGACGGCAGCGCCGTGTTGCCCTCATCACCATTGTGTGCTGCGTTGTGTTCGTCTGGCTATGCACCTGCAAGGAGGACAAGCCAACCATCCCAACCGTTGCGGCAGAAACACCGATGCCAACAGTCACGACGGTTGCGGAGCCTACGCCCGTGACCGCTGCGCCGCCTGTCAGCCGCACCCGTGATGACATCGTAAGTGAGGGACGGCTCCTAAGCTATGACCTCCAAGAAACCATGCAGGACTGCTGTGAGGAGTATGGCGTGCCGTATGCCCTGGCACTCGCCATTGCAGAGGTGGAAACCCACTTTGACCCGGATGCCGTCAGCGGCACCGGTGACTATGGCCTCATGCAGATTAACTCCATCAACCATGAATGGCTCTCTGAAATAGGTTTTGATGTTATGACCTATGATGGAAACATTGAGGCGGGTATCTACATTATTTCTCAGCACTTGAATAAATACGGAAAGCCGGAGTTGGCTTTGATGGCATACAACTCCGGCCCCACGGGAGCACAGAAACTTTGGGATGCTGGAACATTCCAAACCGACTACTCCCGCAAAGTGATGGCAGCTTTTGAACACTGGACAAGCGTATTGGAGGGATAAAGATGCCTTACTACTGGACATGCCCAAAATGCGGCGCAAACCTTGACCCCGGTGAGCGCTGCGATTGTGAAACAACAACTACCACTAAGGAGGATTATAACGATGATGGAAATGAAAATCAAGATTGATGTGCCGGAATTGGTTGCCGCAGTTGAAAAACTTGCCGCAGCCATCGACAAAACCGCACTCAATATCACCGTGCCGAATGAGGGCACGCTCAACTTTAACACACCGGCCGGCAACGCTCCCGTTGCTCCCGCACCTGTGCAGACGGCCCCCACTCCTGCACCCGTTGCCGCCCCTGCACCCGCTGTGCCGGTAACCGCTCCGACCTACACCCTTGACCAGATTGCAAAAGCAGGTGCAAACCTTGTGGATGCAGGCAAGATGGAGCAGTTGCTTGCCCTGCTCACCAAGTACGGCGTGCAGGCTGTCACCCAGCTCACCCCCGACCAGTACGGCGCCTTTGCGACGGAAGGGCGTGCACTTGGCGCCCAGATTTAAGGAGGTGCTCTGATGCCTCCAGAAAAACACGCATTGCTGTCCGCATCATCGGCAGCACGATGGCTTAACTGCACAGCGGCTCCCCGTTTTGAGGAGGGTCTGCCGGAAAGCACAAGCGAATATGCGGAGGAGGGGCGCTTGGCTCACGCCATTGCAGAACTCAAGACCCTCAAGAAATTCACTTTGATGTCACCCCGCACCTACACCACTCGCCTCAACAAACTCAAGAAAGAGCCGCTTTATAACCCAGAAATGGACAAGACTACTGACCTTTACATTGAACACCTCACGGAGCAGGCGATGCTTTATGACAGCGCGCCGACCGTTGCCGCAGAGGTCAAGGTTGACTTTAACGACTATGTACCGGAGGGCTTTGGCACCTGTGACAATGTGATGATTGGTGGGGACACCCTCAGCATCACGGACTACAAGCACGGGAAAGGCGTGCCCGTGTCCGCCGTTGGCAATCCGCAAATGCGGCTTTATGCCCTTGGCGCTCTCAAGCGTTACGCCTCTATCTTTGGTGACACCATCAAAAAGGTACGCATGAGCATTGACCAGCCGCGCCTTGACAGCTACACCACCGACATCATCACCGTGGAGGAGCTGAAAGCATGGGGCGATAGCATCAAGCCGATTGCACAAAAGGCTTTCTCCGGTCTTGGTGATTTTGTTCCCGGTGAGCACTGCCGCTTTTGCCGTGGCAAGGCACAGTGCCGTGCCCGCGCCAATGTCAACACCGCTTTGGAGGATTTCAAGGGCTGTGTGCCTGCCTCCAGCGTTCCGGCTGACAGTCTGGTGCCGCAGGAGTTTTCTCGCATCGGACCGCACGGCAATGAAGTCCACCCGATCCTCTCTGATGCGGAAATTGGTGACCTGCTCATCCGTGGGCAGCAGCTTGTCCAGTGGTACAAGGACCTTGAGGAATACGCCCTCAAGACCCTGCTTGACGGCAAGCCGATTGACGGATGGAAACTTGTGGCAGGACGGAGCAACCGCACCTTTACGGACCAGGATGCCGCCATCAAGGCTGTCATTGCCGCCGGATATGATGAGGCGCTTGTCTATGACCGCAAGCCTAAAACCCTCTCCGAACTGGAGAAACTGATGGGCAAAGCGGAATTTGCTGAGAAAATCGGCAGCTTTGTGGTCAAACCTTTGGGCAAACCTACCCTTGCGCTTGCGACAGACAAGAGGGAAACCTACTCACCTGCCGCCTCCGACTTTGCCGGGGTGGTGAGCGAACAATGAAACCTCTACTACCGAAACTTGCTCTTTTTGCCCTTATGTATGCTTTTATACTCACCATTCTCACCCTTTGTTGGGTAGGCGCTGAGTATGTGTTTGAGGGCGCCGTCCACAGTAGCAAAGTTGACGGTTGGATTGCCTGCTTGCTTTCCTACTATATGACAAAAGAACTTTTCCACTTGGATAGAAAGATGGGAGGCAAGCGATGACCCACGCAACCATCCGCTTTCAGTATGACACCGCCCGTTTTGAGCTTTATCTGGACAAGCTCACGGGGCTACCTGCTCCGAATATCCGCAAGCTGTTCAAGCTGATGCTTTCAGAACCGTGGAACAACCAGACAGCCATTGATGCTGTGGAGGCTTTTCTCCCACACATCGTTGAGGAAAGCAAAGAGGCGTGGAGGCAGACATCCGTTGATTTTCAAAACGGTTGGCGGCTTGTGCCGAACAAGCAGAGCAAAAAGGGCCGTGCCATCATGGCCCAAAACAACAGGCTCCATAAAGCCGTAAAGAGCGCCAAAGGCATCCACCAACATTGGGTGCGGATTTACGGCTATTGGAATGATACAAAACAAAAAATGAATTTTAAGTGAAAAGGAGATTAGTGACTATGTATCAGAATGACCCTATGAAAGTTTTAACCGGTGAGGTACGCCTCTCCTATGCCAACTTGACCACCCCCAGAGCCGCCCAGCAGGGCGGTGAGCCAAAATACTCCGTGACCCTGCTCATCCCCAAGACCGATGTGGCAACCAAAGCGGACATTGATGCCGCTATCAACGCCGCCGCAAACGAGGCATTGACCAAG
>ERZ779725.1191-NODE-1191-length-15050-cov-5.266756_pt1 | contig 15050 bp, 12 predicted proteins | sample MGYA00511890_ERZ779725 | MGnify/ENA primary metagenome ERZ779725 (study PRJEB29588, sample SAMEA2148549) | human gut metagenome | biome: human gut; feature: human-associated habitat; material: faeces | place: Denmark | collected 2008/2010 ...
AGTCCTTGCCGAAAATCAGATCTGCAGTATTCAGGTCATTCCAGCTTACCGTATGCTTTACGGCATAATCTGCCACAAACAGGCTGTGGAGATATTTGTTCTTCTGTGCATATTCCTCGGTGGTTTCCCTCTCCGATGTGAGCGCATAAGCATCCACTGCTCCGGCGTAGGTAAAGGGGACATAGTGCATTGTTTTATCCGGCAGTGCGTCATTCACCGTGCCGAGAATGTTTTCGGCGGAGAGGTCAAAGTAATAGGTGTCGCCGAGGGCGAGGTTGAACTGCTCGTAAAACAGTGCCGTCAGCTTGGTTACATCCGCCGAGACGCTTTCGCCGGGTGCGTAAAGGTTTCCATCGCTGCCAAGCCACATAAAGTAGCTGCCGTTATTTCCGTCAGGGCGGGTCAGACCATCGGATACGGGAGCGGTAAACGTGCTGCTGTTTTTCACAATGATCTGAATAGCATCGGAGCTGCCGCCCAGCTTGCCGCCGCCAAGGGCAAGGGTAACGACCTTCAGCCCGTAAGAGCCCAGCGTGCCGGGGTTCAGGACTTCAAGGACGGGGCGGAAACCCAGGATCGAGTAGGAACTCGTAGCAGTGATGACGTTCCGGTAGCGGGCCGAACTATTCCCACAAACTGCAACGGTTTCACTCTGATAGTACGAAGTATCCTGCCCCCACGAATACATATTACTCCAGTTTTTGATATATCCTTCGTCCTTGTCCAGCATCCTGTCCCATTCGTTGCTTTGGGGCGTGCCGCGATAGGGCTCACTCGAGCCTGTTCTCGCACTTCCTACGGACGGTGCACGCAGCGTATAGCCCACACCGCCAGCGGCGAAGTCCTTGCCGAAAAGCAGACCCGCGGTATTCAGGGCATCCCAGCTTACCGTATGCGTTACATTGTAGTTCGCAATAAACAAGCTATGTTCGTAAGAAGTGGTATCGTTGTCAGCTGCACTATCCAGCGAATAAGCGTCCACCGTCCCCACGTAGGTGAAGGGCACATAGTGCAGGGTGCCGTCTGTTTGGGTGCCGCCGTCAAGGGTGCTGTTCACCGTGCCGGGAATATTCATCGCTGACAGGTCAAAATAGTATCTGCCGCCGGGGGTAAGGGTGAACTGCTCGTCAATCTCGTCCGTCAGCTTCACTTCCCGAAGTGCGCCGGCATAGTCGGTCTTATGATCGCCGTTAAACTGCTCGTTGAACACGCAGAGCGTCTTGCCGGTCATGTCTATGCCGGTCAGGTCAATCGCTGCCCTGCCGCGTGTACCGTTTGTCGTGCCGTCCAGCTGCACAACGCGTGTATAGCGGGAAATGCTCCCGTCCGCATCCTTAATAACGGCAGATATATATTCATTATCGCCCACTTTTGCGTTCTTGTATTCGACCTCCAGCACACTACCGTTGACCAGCACCGTCTTTGCCGTAAAATCGTCGCGGTCGCTGTCATGCAAGGTCAGCTTCCATTCATCTCCGGCGTATTCGGCGATCGGGGTCGTTAAATCTGCAACTTTTCCGTGCTCGGCAGCAGATATAAAGAGAACGGAGGACAGATCCATCTCCATGGCAGGCCGCACGGCAGCATCGTAGTCCACGTTGAGGGCGCTGCCGCTTCTGCCATCGGGATGAATCGTCCACGATCCGTAGCCGTAAACCTCATTGGAAGAACGCGTCCACCACTGTGCAGCGTACTTGCACGAATTTCTGTACAAATAAATACTATCCTCTTGCGAGAAGGCCCAGAGCTTCTGCGCTTTGACCTCCTGCCCGGTGATTCCCTCGGTGATGTCCTTGGGGCGGATGACCGCCTGCTCCTTTTCGGGGATCGCCTCGGCCAGGGAAACCATTTTCTGCTGCAAGGTGCTTCCCGCATACTCATTGGGCTTTCTCCATTGCGACATATCGGACGGGTTGTTGGCATAATAACCGTTGTCCTCGCTGTAGCGTCTTGCATTTTCAAACGGCCCGTCGCTCCCCGTGCGGAACGGGACATCTCCGAAATCATTGTTTACCGCAAGCAGGGTAATGATGGGCGCATTATTGCTTTTGTCGGTCTTTTGGCCGATCACCCACCATTCATGCCCCGCAAAGGACAGCCTGCTTTGGTCGATCTTTAATATGCTTTGGGCGCTCGTACCGGGCAGAATGGCTTTTGCACCGCCTGCGGCAAAAACCGTTATCGGCACAAGGCATAGCACCATACAAAGGGTAAGTAGGATACTGAGTATTCGTTTTTTCATTTCTTGCTACCTCCGTTATATAAATTTAATCAAGAGCGGTTATTGTGATTGTGCCTTTGAAGCTTTCGAGGCGGGTATTGTATGCCGACTGTTCAAACATAAACTTCAGCGTTATGTCCTTGTCAGACGCGTCGTATATTCTGGTGAAATTAAAGGAATGTTGGTCGTTTGTCTGTGCTATTTTTTCGCCGTCACGTTTTATACGTGTAACCTCACGGCAAAGATCGTCGTTATAACCGTCTGTCATCTGGATGGAGTAGTTACCGCTGTTATTGAACTCGTTTGATACCACCTGGAGAGAGCCGCTTATGGTTACGCTGTAAATATGACCTTTTTTGAGCGTAATCTTATCAAGATAAGTGGATATCAGGTCTCCGATGTTTACCTTTTCATAGATGCCTAAAGCCGCACTGCCGTCATTGAGAAATACTCTCGGAATTCTTGTTTCTGCATAAAAATATCCGGAGCAGGCGCCGTTCTGACCGGCGTCGCCCTTGTCGCCTTTGTCACCCTTATCGCCTTTTTCACCTTTTTCGCCGGTGTCACCTTTGTCGCCTTTATCTCCTTTTTCGCCGGGGGCACCGTCTGTGCCGTCAACACCTGCAGCTTTCACTCCCGTATCGGTAGTTCCTATCCACCAGTTGCCGTTTTCTCCGATGAAGGGAGTTTTTCCGTCACTGCCGCGAAGGGAAGAGAGATCATAAAGGTTCAGCCATACTTCATCTCCCGCGTAACGCCATTGAAGCGTACTCTCGTTTACACGGAATTCGGGCGATTTGCCGTCCTTGCCGTCTGCGCCTTTCTGTCCGGAAGGACCTGTTATATCGGAAAGCGCAACGAGGTTCTGCCATTGACCACCCTCCTGACGCCACTGTATGTATGAATCGCTTTTTTTGACCTCGACACTTTTCCCGTCGACTCCGTTTCTGCCGTTCTTTCCGTCTTTGCCGTCGGCACCGTCCTTGCCGTCGACCCCGTTTTTACCGTCAAGGCCGTCTTTACCGTCTGCGCCATTTTCGCCCGCGGCACCTTTGAGCTCGTCAATGGAAACAAGATCGTGCCATTCGGATTCGCTTGCGTATTTCCATTGGATAGCCGTGCCGTTGTTGCGTACTTCGGGCGAATCGGCTTTGATTTTTGATGCTTTGCTCCATCCGGTTGCAAAAACAACACAGAACACAAGAAGCACACAGCACAGCGCCGAAAGAGCCATTACCAATAATTTTCTGTTTTTCTCCATTTTCGTTCCTCCGATCGGAAAATTTCCTGCGGCGGGCTTTACGTCCGCTCACGCGCCGCAGAGCGCAAGCGGGCGGCGGCTTTTGCCGCGATTTATTTCGTTTTGTATTTTTCGATGAACAGGGAAACGCCCTGCTTCAATACTTCCATCTGGCTTTTCATATAATATTCGTCGCCGAACATTGCAAAATGCACGCAGGCGCGGATAAAAATGAATATCAGCGGGGTGATTACGTCATAAGGAATTCCGATTTTCGGTTCGAGCAGCTTTGCATATTCCGTATAACGGCGGTCGACGCCTTCAAAGAATTTTTTGCCGCACTCTATATATTTAGGGTGCGTATAGACCTGATACATAAGGCGGTATTTTTTGCCGTGCTCCCTTGCCGTCCAATAGGGAACCTCGTCTATAAACCGCATGACGTCCTTCGGGTCTGTCGGGGCTTTTGCCATAAAATCGTCCTCGACCTTGGTCATACAATAATCGGTTGACTGGATTATAAGGTCGTCTATATCGTTAAAATATGTATATATTGCGGCTTTGGATATTCCCGCCGCATCCGCTATTGCCGAAATGCCGACCTCGGAAAGCCCGTTTTCGGCGTAGCAATCATAGCAGACTTCCATTATATGCGCTTTCTTTTCGTTGAAAGCCGTTTCGTTTCTTGTTCTCATGTGTCCCTCCGAATAATTGACCGAGCGGTCGGTTATATTATATCACATTCCGGTTGTCGAATTCAAGCCTTTGCGGAAGTTTTGTAGGAATAGACAAATAAATTATGATTTATTGCACAAAACTGCCGTATACATAGAAAGTCGACCCGTTCTTGCGCCGCAAAACTTATAAATCATATGTTTTTGCGCCGATATATGATATAATGAATCCGGACTGAAATTCGTACATAACGGAGGAAACAGAAATGGATATATGGGAAAGACTGTATCTCAAAGCAAAGGAGCAGTATGCCCCGCAGGATGTTTCGCCTTTTGTTTATGCGCATCATGTCGTTTGCGCGATAGAAAGCGAAAACGGGGAAATATTTACGGGGTTCTGCATTGAAAGCTGTAGCGGGGTCATGAATCTCTGTGCGGAGAGGGTTGCCGCGCTGAATATGTATATGACGAGCGGGCAGACCGTCATAAAAAGAATGATAGCCTTCCGCGACAAGGCTCCCTACGGCGGCGGGAGCGGTATGCCGTGCGGCGCATGCCGCGAGTTTCTGATGCAGCTTTCCGAGAAGAACAGAAATACGGAGATAATGGTCGGTTACGAAAGCAGAAAGACCGTCACCCTCGGCGAGCTTATTCCGGAATGGTGGGGCGACGAGCGGTACGGTTCGGAGAAACGATAAGCTTTTTGCGTGCGCCCGGGACGGCTTGTGACGTCATTTTTCTCGCGGGGAAGAGGCTTGCGGAATGGGCGGAGGCGGTCGGGGCGACGGGCTATGCATAAGCGAGGTTGCTTTTGCCTTCGGACTTGAAAAGAAGAACCCGCCGCCCGGGCCGATACTTGCAAAGTCATTTCCCGCGGACAGCTTTCACAATCTTGTCACGCGTGGACTGATACGCTTTGCCCGCGATAGATGAGCTTATGCGTCGTCCGTCACACTTCATAGCGGATACGGAAGAAACAGTCGACGAAAAAACCGATGACGACGTAACAGGCGATACTCCGACGCTTCGCGGCGTTGACGACAGCAGCGGCTTCATAAAGGATACCGAGGAAAATCCGGATGTCCCGGAGCCGACGGAGGAGCAGACCGAAAAAACACCCGAGGGCGGATTTTTCGCGCGGCTTTTCCGCAGAAAAATATAAAAACACAAAAAAGAGTAAACATATATGAAATCCGAGAAAAAACGTCATCCCGCGCGCGGGAGATAATTTCACAGATTATATTCTGCCTGCTTCTTGCACTGATACTTTTTTCGGCGGTGTTTCTCGCGTTCAGGGGAAAGCAGAGCCGTCCGACCTTCGTTTTTGACAGAACTTTTTTTGTGGGTTGAGACGGAAAGTACGGAGCACACTATTGACGGGCGCAGTTATGTTGTGGTAAAAAGATATAAAAGGGAGAAAATCGGGGTCGGAGATATCATTGTTTTTTGAATGCCCCGACGAAAGCTCGCCCATATACGGAAGTCTGATTATCCATCGGGTCATTGATGTGACGGACGAGGGTTACCGCACAAAGGGCGACAACGAAAAATTGCTTGCCGACACGTGAATGTTTCGCGCGCGACGGCAATCCACCCCGACTTTGTCAGCTATTATGTGCGCATAAATAAAGAAGTTCGGCATAAGGGACGGTTGCGTGATGCTTGAATTTACGGAGAGCTTCGCATACGAAAATTATGAATACCTTTCCGGTGTAATATCCGAGCTTCATTCGGCGGGCTTCCTTTGCTCGCCTGACGATTTCGGCACGGGATATTCGTCATTTGCCGTGCTGAAGCTGCTGAATTTCGACGAAATAAAAATTGATAAATCGCTCCTTGACAGAAGCAGTCATCCGGAAAGGGACGCAATTCTCCTGCAAAGCATTATCGGTATGATAATCAAGCTTGGCATAAAGATAACGCAGGAGGGCGTTGAGGACATGGATGAATTTGGAACGCTTGAAAAGATGGGGTGCGACGTTATACAGGGCTATTTCTTTGCAAAGCCCATGAAATATATTGACTACTGCGAGTTTGTAAACACAAACTTTCCAAAGCCTTGAATACGGCGGTCACGGAAGGATGAACCGCGACCGCATTTATGACATTAAATAATCAAATGCACGGAGGAATTATGGAAAACGTGGAGAGAATGTCGAAAAGTCAGGTCTCGGAGGAGATAAAAACACTCTCAAAATATTTCAGCTGTGTACGCGTGCTTGACGCGTCCTCTGTTTCTGCGCCGGAGATGAGCATCGCGTCAAAGGGCAGCGAATGTGACTGTTACAGGGTGTGGGATCGCAGCGTTCCCTGCGATTACTGCGTTTCGGCGCGCGCCCTTGCGGACAGAGAAACCAAAAACAAGATAGAAACGGTCGGCGATAAGGTCTTTTCTGTGACGGCGAGATACGTCGAGATTGACGGCAAGCCCTCCGTAATAGAGATGATACGCGAGTTTGACAGCGATTTCATTGCGGAGTATTCGCGGGAAAGCTCGCGCATTCCGAAACTTGACGACTATTACGACAAGATTTATATCGATATTCTTACAGGCTGTTACAACAGGCGCTTTTACGAGGAACGTCTGAAAAACAGTACGATAAGGGCGGGCGTCGCGTTTATGGATATCGACGATTTCAAGCTGTTCAACGATGTTTACGGTCACGCCGCGGGGGATGAGATCCTGCGTGCGGTCGTCGGTCAGCTGAGGAGCTGCATGCGTAGCGTGGATAAGCTCATAAGATACGGCGGGGACGAATTTGTCGCCGTTTTCCCGGGAATCGAGCGCGGAGCTCTTCTGGACAGCCTGACCTCCATACGTTAAAAGATACTGCAGATAGAGATAAACGGGCTTTCGGCCGTCAACCTTTCGCTAAGTATCGGGTCGGTTATGGCGGAAAAGGAATCGATAAACGAAGCCGTCAACCGCGCGGACGCGCTGCTCATGTATAAAGCAAAAAAAGGAAAGAACACCGTCATAGCGGACGAAAATATTTCGGGGGCGCCGTCAAGGGAGAAGGCGAACGTGCTCATAGTCGACGATTCGGAATTCAACCGCGAGATACTCGTTTCGATTCTCGGCAACGAATTTTCGATAATCGAAGCGGGAAGCGGCGAGGAATGTATAAAGTTTCTCGAGCATTACGGCAAGAACATATCCGTTGTCCTTCTGGACGTCATCATGCCCGGGATGGGCGGATTTGAAGTGCTTTCGTATATGAACGTCCACAATATAATCGATTCCGTTCCCGTCATAATGATAACAGGGGATGAGTCCGAGCAGTCGATAAGGCGGGCATATGAGCTGGGAGTATCCGATTATATAAGCCGCCCGTTTGACGTCAAGGTCGTTTACAGGCGCGTTATGAACACAATCCAGCTTTATTCAAAACAGCGCAGACTGATAAAGCGCGTGACGGAGCAGACCGTAGAGAAAGAAAAGGATGCAAAAATCCTGACGGGAATAATCAGTCATGTTGCGGAATTCCGCAACGGCGACAACGGCAGGCACGTCATGAGTATACGTCATCTCACGCGAATGGTTCTTGCAAGGCTTGCGCTTAAAACGACGAAATATAATCTGACAATGCGCGATATCGATATGATAACGAACGCTTCCGCGCTTCACGATATCGGCAAAATCGCGATTGACGAAAAAATCATAAACAAGCCCGGGAAGTTGACGGCGGAAGAATTTGAGATTGTCAAAACGCATACGACCGTCGGCGCGGAGATGGTATGGAGCCTCCGCGAATACCGCGGCGAGCCGCTTTTGCGCTATGCTTACGATATATGTCTTTATCATCACGAAAGGTATGACGGCTCCGGCTATCCGAAGGGACTCTCCGGCGATGATATACCGATAGCCGCGCAGGTCGTTGCGATATGCGACGTATATGACGCGCTGACGAGCAAGCGAGTTTACAAGCCCGCAATGACGCACGACGAAGCGATAAAGATAATCAGTGTGGATGAACGGGGAAAATACAATCCCGCAGTGCTTGAATGTTTCTGCGAGATGGAAGCTGAGTTGAAAGGACTCGGCGCGTCTGAAAACTGAAAAAAGGTCACGCGATTGAACAAAAAATGGGGGGAAAACAGATGGAAATCAGAAAATTTTATGAAACGATAGGCTCCGATTACAAGGACGTTGAAAAGCGCATGGGCTCTGAAAAGCTGGTTGTGCATTTTGTCGGCAGATTCATGCAGGACAAGACCTTTGCCTCGCTTTCCGAAGCGATGGAAAAGAATGACGGCGAGGCGGCTTTCCGCGCGGCGCATACTCTCAAGGGCGTTTGCAGCAATCTCGGCTTTGACCGTCTGCGCGAGGCGTCCTCGGAGCTTACGGAGGCGCTCCGCCACGGAAGCATCGATGGAAGCGAAGCTCTCTTTGCAATCGTCAAAAAGGAATACGAGAAGGTTATCGGCGCCTGGGAAGGCTGATAATTCTTTGAAAAAAGCCGCGCGGAGGACGGAATGTCTTGCATAGCGGTGAAAACGGTGATAGAATATTTCCGGAAAGCGGATCATCCCCACGGATAAGCCCTTTAACGAAAGAGTCATCATGGAGATAAAAATGGAAAAATCAACGAAAATCAGTGCCGGTAGCACGCGGCAGTTCCGGATAGTCATTTCCGCTATTGCGGCGTTAATTGCGGTGACGCTCGGACTTTTTCTGAATTTTTACAACAATTACATAGACAAAATGCTTTATTCGGAGCGTCTGAAGCAGATGGAGGCGGTGACGGACGAGCTCTTCTTTGAGATTGAAAACGCTGTCAGCATGCATTGGAGTCGCGCGGACAGATACTGCAATTATCTTATCCGCGAAAAGCCGCGGACGGACAAAGCCCTTGCCGCCTTTATGGACGAGCAGGAAAGACTGAATAATCTCGACGTGACGAGCGCAAGGGCTGTTGCCGTGGACGCGGACGGGCTTTATTATACGTCGGAGTGGCGCCGCGGAGAACTTAAAGAGCTGGATTATCTTTCGGGCGAGCCAAAGAAGGTCAGCTTTCTTTCTCAGTCGGTTCCGAATGATGAAACGTATATATTCTTTCTGAACAGACTTCCGGAAAACGTTGAGATAGAGACGTCGGAAGGGAATATATCCGTCGTCTATTACGGCTTTTATCAGAATATGACGGAGCTGAACAAGTATTTTTCTTGTAAATCCTATGACGACAAAAACAGCGTTTACGTCCTGAACGGCAAGGGCGAAAGACTGTTTTGCAGCGGTAACGAGAATCTTATAACGGGTCACAACGCGATTGAAACTCTCAAAGGACTTGAATATCTTCACGGAACGACCTTTGAGGACGTCATAAGCGAGATGCACATGCGCGGAACGGCATATTCAAACGCCGTAATCGACGGGGAGGAATATTATTATGCCATCCGCACAATGGACAGCGACAACTGGACGCTGCTGTTCCTTGTGTCTTCGTCATATGTTGCGGCGGACGTTGTCAAGCTTGTAAACACGACGATGCGGCTCGTGCTTGTATTTGCGATAATACTTGCGGCGGCGAGCATCATTGCCATCGTTTATATATTCAGATTTACAAATAAACGCGCTCTCAGTGCTGAACAGCTCAATTCAAAAAAGCTGAAAAAGGTCAACGAGGAGCTTTCCGCGGCGATTGAAACAGCGGAGCGGGCGACGCGCGAGGCGGAATCCGCAAACAAGGCAAAGAGCATGTTTCTTGCGAACATGTCGCACGATATAAGAACCCCGATGAATGCCATTATCGGCGTTACTCACCTTATGGAGGATGAGCCCGACATCTCGGAAAAGATGAATGGTTACGTTCACAAGGTGCAGGTCGCAAGCCGACATCTGCTCGGAATCATAAACAACATTCTTGATATGAGCAAAATCGAATCCGGAGAGGTAAATATCATCTTCGAGCCTGTCGGAATTGCGGAGCAGGTTTTCCAGGTGGACAGTATTATCCGTTCGCAGACAAACGAAAAGGGACAGGAATTCATCATAACGTCGCATGGTATAGTTCATGAATATCTCATAGGCGACGGACTGCGGCTGAGACAGGTGCTTATAAATCTGCTTTCAAATGCAACCAAATACACACAGGTGGGAGGGAAAATCGTCTTTGACATAACGGAGCTTGCCTCCGACAGTGATGACAAGGCGAAATTCGCCTTCACCGTGTCCGACAATGGTATCGGCATGACGCCGCAGTTTGCGGAAAGAATATTTGAGCCGTTCACCCGCGCGGAAAACTCAGTGACGAACAAAATTCAGGGCACGGGACTCGGCATGGCTATAACGAAGAACCTTGTCGGGCTCATGGGCGGCGAAATATCCGTCGGAAGCGAGGAGGGCAAGGGCAGCACATTTACGGTTACCCTTGAATTCCCCATAGACAAAGAGGCTGTATGCAGGCTCGGAAACGAGAGAGTTCTTCTTGTGACGGACGAGGACTTGCTCATAAGCAATATGAAGGTCGCGCTTGAAAATACGGAGGCAAGGTTGCTTTCAGCAAAGTGCGATCAGGAGGCGCTTGCGCTGCTGAAAAAAGAAACGGTCGATGTGATAATCATCGGAGGAAGACTCAGAGATAAAGATATTGCAGAGGTTATCGCGCGCTATCGCGAAGCGGCCGGCTCCGACATCATATTCTGTACGGATTATACCTGCAATGACCAGCGTCACGAAACGCTTGCAAAATGCGGAGCGGACGGCCTGATAGCCCGACCGATATTCATCTCCCGCCTTGCGTGCGCGATAAGCAGTATCCGCAGAGACAAGGCGAGCCCTGCCGATTCGGGCGATACAAAGCTTTGCGGCATGCATTTCCTCTGCGCGGAGGACAACGACCTCAACGCCGAAATCCTCACGGCGCTCCTTGGGATTCACGGCGCGACCTGCGACGTTTATCCCGACGGCGAGGAGCTTGTCCGCGCATTTGAAAACGTCCGCGAGGACGATTACGACGCGATTCTAATGGACGTTCAGATGCCGAAAATGAACGGTTTTGAGGCGACGGAGAAGATACGCGAGGGCAAAAACCCCATGGGAAAGACGATACCCATCATTGCCATGACGGCAAACGCGTTCAGCGAGGACGTCAAAGCCTGCATTGACGCGGGCATGGACGCCCATGTTGTAAAGCCGATAGATATCGCCACACTCGAACGGACGTTGCAGTCAATAAAAATGGCAGGCAATGGAAGTCTGAGGGGTACGCTTATTTGCTCGCAGGCGGCAATAACGCCGCCGGCCGCCAATAATAATGACGAAAAATGAAACAAAATTCTGTTTTCCGGAGATTTTATGATCAGTAAAAAGCGTTGTTTTGCATTGATTTTAGCGGCGATATTTCTGCTTTCGCTCTGCTCGTGCACCTCGCACGAGAAGGACGATCTCCCCGAGATTACTATCGGGTATGAAAATTATCGCCCGTATATACGTACCGATGAGGACGGAAACCCGTCCGGACTCGACGTCGATCTTGCCGTTGAGGCGTGCCGACGGATTGGCTATAAAGCAGTTTTCAGAGAAATAGATTGGGACAACAGGGACAAGATACTCGAAAGCGGCTCTGTCGACTGTCTCTGGAGCTGTCTTGCGATGGACGTCCATGACGATTCGTATTCATGGGCAGGACCCTACATGATGAGCAGACAGGTTGTTGCGGTGCCCTATGACAGTCCGATAAGAACCGTTTCGGATCTTGAAGGAAAGGAGATTGCCGTCAGAGAAGGGTCTAAGGCGGAGAGCATTTTTCTCGGATATGCGGGAATAGATGTGCCGTCCGTTCAAAGGGTCTACTGCCTTGACAAAACAGAGGATGCAGTCACCGCTTTGCGCAACGAATATGTCGACGCCTGCGCCGGTTATGCAGCGTCATTGAGAGAGCAGCTTGAGCTTGCCGATATTGAATACCGCTTTCTTGACGACGACCTTTCCTATGCGAAGATAGGCGTTGCCTTCAGCAAGGACAGCAAAAGCGGTTTGTGCGAAAAGCTGGAGAAGGCATTTGAAGAAATGTATAAGGACGGAACGACCGAGCGCATTCTCAAAAGCTACGGCGTTGATACGGAAAAAGCATTGAAAGGTGTTGCCGGGGATGAAAACTGAAGGTCGACCGAGAAAGAAAGCACATATATCCGTTGTCGGAGTGATTGCGGTCGGTCTTGCGCTACTGCTTGTGGTGCTTGCTGTCGTCGGCCATTTTTCATTCAGAAGCGAAACGTTGAGCGCAAGGCGCACGATGGAGACGCTGAAAAAACAGTGCGTCAGCTTCAATAAGCTCGTCGCCGCCGACAGGACGAAAAGCCTTTTCCGCATTTCGGATCTTCTGCGCGATGTCAGAAGAGAGATAAAAACCAATCCGGAGAACCTGAGCGACGAATACCTTAAACAGTATGTCGACAGAACGCGTATCAGCGGGGTTGCCGTGCTCGACGAAGAGCTCCGGCTTGTTGCCTCGGGATATACGCGTCAGTTCAATACGGAAAACTGGGAAGTCATTGCCGAAGAAAAACGCTTTCAGAATATAGTGGCGTCGGAAAACAAGATACTGCTGACAAGACTGGTCATTGACGGCGAGTATTATGATATTTGTGCCATGTCGAGAACGGACGCAAGAGGCGTTGTTATAGTCTTTTATAAGCAGCCTTAGGGTCTTATCCTTGATATGGAGAGCGACCTTGAAAGCCTCATCGGCGGACTTTATCTTGAAAGTCACGGGCAGTATGTGATTGCAGAGAACGGGATTGTCCGCGTCAGCAGTGACGCCGCTGCCAAAAACACATATGTTTCGGATAATCCGATTCTTGAAGCGTCCGCACACGTGGCAAATGACGGCGCTCTGCACCTTGTAAATTCCGAAGGAAGGAATTATCTTGTCTGCCGTTCGGGCTGCGAGGGATTTGTTCTGTATATATATTATCCGATATCGTCCATCTCCGTTTCGTGGATTGCGGCGACGGGAATATTCCTTGCGGTATATTTTGTGCTGTTGCTGCTTTATTTCATCGTGCGCAACCGCGCGCTTTACGAAAACAGCAGAAAGCTGGAGGACAGCAACGCGCATCTGACGGAGACCGTCAAAATGCTTCAAGCGCTTGAAACGATATATTTCGCGCTGTTTTATGTTGATATCGAAAACGACACCTATGAAACGATATATATTCCGTCGTGGCTTGTGGGCAAGCACGTGCGGAACGGAGTCTACACCGATCTGAAAAAGATGTTTGTCGACACGATGGTCGTGGCGGAATTCAAAGAGGAGGTCGACAGCAGAATGTCGATCGAATTTATCCGCGAAACGCTCAACCGCGAGAAAATAACGGATGTGCGCAAGAGCTTTTATACGGACTATCAGGCACTGCACGAAGGGAAGATTGTCTGGTGCCGCGTCAGTGCGACGACTGTTGACTATGCCGAGGACGGAAGCCCTGCCCATATTCTCGCACTTCTGCAGGACGTCGACGTTGAAAAAGCGAAGGAAGCGGAATATCAGGCGAGAATACTTAAAGAGGCGCAGGATGCGAAAATCGCAAACAATGCAAAATCCGAATTTCTGCGCCATATAAGTCACGATATACGGACTCCGATAAACGGTATCAGAGGTTATATAGAAATTGCGACTCAGCATCGGGACGACCTTGCAATTCAGAATTATTGCAGGGAAAAATCGCTGACGGCGATAAACGTTCTTCTCACGCTGGTCAACGGTCTGCTCGATATGAGCAAGCTTGAAAGCGGAAATATAACGCTTGAAGAAAAGCCCTTCAATCTCACCGCCGTTCTGGATGAGATAAATACGATTCTCAGTCCGCAGGCGGTAAATAAGGGCGTCAGATTTGAGACTCTGCGCAAGAAAGAGCTACCGGTTACGCACGTTATCGGAAGCCCGAGATACGTAAGTCAGGTGATAATGAATATGACGGGAAACGCCGTCAAATATTCAAAGCCGGACGGCTGGATAAAAGTAAACACGACGCTTGTTTCCGAAACCGAGGACACTGTCACATACGAATTCGTCTGCGCGGACAACGGCATAGGAATGAGCGAGGAATTCCAGAAGCGCATGTTTGAACCGTTCGCTCAGGAGGCGGACAACGCCCGCACGACCTTTGAGGGCGCGGGACTCGGTCTTTCGATTGTGAAAAAGCTCGTCGACGCCATGGGCGGAACGATAATCTGCAAATCGCAGAAGGACGTCGGAACGGAATTTCACATCGTGCTGACGTTTGTAAAGGACAAAAATTACCGCGCCGAGCCGGAGAAAAAATCCGAAACGAACAAGGACGCGCTCCGCGGGATGAACGTTCTCATTGCGGAGGACAACGATCTAAATATGGAGATTGCGGAGCTCCTTCTGAAGGACTCCGGAGCAAACGTCACAAAGGCATGGAACGGCACGGAAGCTGTCGACGCTTTCAAAAAATCTGCCGTCGGCTATTATGATATCATCTTCATGGATATAATGATGCCGGAGATGAGCGGGCTTGATGCCGCAAAGGCGATACGCTCCCTTGACCGTCCGGATGCAAAGACAGTGTTCATTTCGGCGATGTCGGCGAATGCTTTTCAGGATGACGTCCGCGGCAGTCTCGAAGCGGGAATGGACGAGCATCTGTCAAAGCACGTCGAGGAGGAGAAAATTCTCTCAATCGCGGCGAAGGTCAGACGGAGAAAAGGATAAAAATCACCTTCATTTTTCCGAAAATCTATTGAAAACGCAGAATATGTGTGAAACAATGTGACTGGGTAAACATCTCCGGTCACATTGTTTTTTTAGATCGGAGGCCGTCTCCGGAAAACGCGGGGGCGACGATAGTCGGGCTGCCTTCGGGCAGCTTTTCAAATGGTATTAAGTTAGCAACTGCTAACCTAACCGGCGCGCTTTCGCGTATTGACAGCGTCCTCGACGCGAAGCCC
>ERZ779725.1193-NODE-1193-length-15042-cov-2.346100_pt1 | contig 15042 bp, 11 predicted proteins | sample MGYA00511890_ERZ779725 | MGnify/ENA primary metagenome ERZ779725 (study PRJEB29588, sample SAMEA2148549) | human gut metagenome | biome: human gut; feature: human-associated habitat; material: faeces | place: Denmark | collected 2008/2010 ...
GCGTACTGTGATATGACAAGTCAGCCGCTGCATACCTTCGGAGAAGGAAAATCCTACACAACGTTTACCGGCGGTGATGTTTCCGTAACGAAAGAAGAAAATGGTATTTGCGTTTCCTTTACCGTGGAAAATACCGGAAATATGGCCGGAACCTCCGTTCCGTGCCTGTATGTGCGGAAACATTCCGGCGGTGTTGTGGCAAGAATCAAAGAGCTGAAAGCCTTTACGAGAATTGCACTTGCGCCGGGAGAGAAAAAAGAAGCTGTGTTCCATCTCACAAAAGAGGAGCTGAATTTTGTCCAGATTCCGGGAAAACCAGAGGTCATCTGCCATGAGTATGAGCTGATGCTTGAAGACGGAGCAGAAAAATGGTGGGCCGGAAACGTGACGGACCTGTAAGAGCTGACGAAAAAACAGTGTAATAAAAATGAACAAAGAAGGGAACTATATTCTGGGATAAAGGAACAAAGTTTCCTTCTTTTTGTTTACAAAAAATGGATAAAAATCCAAGGGGATAGCATGCGCTGACGCAGAAAAAGAAAAAACCAAGGGAGAAACAGCTGATTTTATGGGAAAAGTGCTTAAAAAACAGCGCTTCAAATTGCGTAAAAGTAACAAAATAACATTTGTATTCAAAACATAGTTGACAAATAAGGCAACAAAATGTAAAATGAATTCAACAAAACAGTGTTGGATAAATCTTAAATCACAGATTTGATTGTAGCAGTTGCACAAGAAAGAAGGAACATGCGAGGATGATACGAAAGCAGAATGTTCAAAATGTTCACGACCGGAAATGCGACAATCAAGGAAAACACAAAACCTTTAAAAGGGAGGAAAGAGAGAAATGAAAGAGAAACCAACAAAAGCAAAGAAAAAAGGCACAGCGGTATTTATAACAGCGTTTTTGGCAGTTTTGACGGCAGGCGCGTTTATAAGCCTTAACAACGTTGAAAAAGCCGAAAATGTCAAAAAAACTTTCTCTTTCGATTATAACACCGTGGCAGAACAACTTAAAAACAGAGATGAAAATGATGATGATTTAATCGTCATAAATACGGGCGGTGAATTAAGAAGAGGAAAAGAACTGCTCGATAACTTTTTAAAAAGCATTAATGGCGGTAAGCCTGCCGAATTTACCTCGCTTATGTATACGGTAGAGGGTGATGCGATTTATACATATGTGCTTTTTGACGGCGATAAATTTTATTCGGTCGAGGACGATAGCCGAGACAAATTCAGAGGAGACGGCGAAGCGTACGTATCGTATGAGAGCCAATATTTAAAGGAATTTGACGGCGGAGATTATCTTACATATATAATGCTTGATGACGACAGCCTTACATATGACGATATAGTAAAAAGCTGGCTTTCAAGCACAACAGAGGCTTTTGTCAAGATGAAGGTTCTGTTTTCGATAGAAAAATAATTTAAAAAAATAAAATCATTGGGAGGGTATCACTATGAAAAAATTAACAGCATTGGTTTTGGCGGCGGCATTCACAATGCCCATGACGGCTATGGCGGAGGACAGCAGGCTTGGTTTTTTGGAGGATTATTTTGAAATAACCGAGCTTAATTTCCCGTACAGCTGGTCGGTTTCCGATATCGGAGACGGCGTTATAACGGTTTCGGACGATGAGGGAAATTATTATGCCGCAGATATGACGGGAAATCCGATTTCCGAAATACCGCTTGATTATGTGTGGGTCGGCGCATTTGAAAACGGCATAGCTCCGGCGAGAAAGTTCAGAGATGGAAAAGAAGGATATATTAATACGAATGGCGAATATGTTATAAAACCGCAGTTTGATAATGCGCTCAGCTTTTCGCAGGGGTATGCGTGCGTTGAAAAGGACAGGGAAAGCGGATATATAAACGAAAAGGGCGAGCTTGTAAAAAATGTGGGAAAAGACGCTAACGCCGACAGCTTTACGGACGGCTACGGCATTACCCGTAAATATATCGGCGATAACTTGAAATCAACAGTATACGATACGTCCTTTAACGAGCTTTTCACGGTTGACGGATATATTTGGTTTACGTATATAGGCGATGGAATTTTCACGGCGTCGGAGAGCCTTTCGGAAGACGAATCAAAAACGGTTCTCTTTGACAATACGGGCAAAAAAATTGCGGAGCTTTCGGGAAGCGTGGGCGAATTTATCGGCGGAAAGGCTGTTCTGATGACGGACGAAAGTATAAAAATTATAGATAAAACGGGCAAAACGCTTGCGTCTGCAATATCGGAGGGCGATTACATTTCAAGATGTGCGGATAATCTTAATGCGAAATCTGTTTATCATGAAGAAACGGATAGTTCGGATTGGATATTTTATGACGACACGTTAAAGCAGGTTGGCGAGCTTAAAAACTGCGCTATGTATATGCCAACGGATAAATACACGATTTTAAACGATAACGAAGCGCAAAAGAAATACATTTTAAAGGATAAAAATTATTCCGAACCGCAGTATACGCTCCCCGAAAATCTGCCTGTGCAGAAATTCTCGGACAATGCGAAAAATAAAACGGAAATACTGCTTAAAATCGGAGATGAAAGAGCGTTTGTGGACGGCTTGGGCAGATTTATCGAGGAAGCTTACAATATTTTGCCGGGCAAAATACTTCCGAAAACATTTTTGCAGAATGACAGAACAATGGTTCCCGTACGCTTTTTGTCGGAAGCATTTTACGATTACGGTATCGAATATGACGAGAGTACACGGTGCGTATCTTTGGGCGGCGAAAAACAGATTGAGCTTTATATTGATAACATGGAGGCAAAGGTAACGGAATTTGACGAAGCGAAAAACGATTATGTAACAAAAGAAGTAACGCTCGATTCCGCTCCCGTTATAAGAGAGGACAGAACGTTTGTTCCGATACGCTTTATTTCCGAAGTTTTGGGTTATAAGGTTGATTATAATGACGGCATAGTGCTTGTTTCAAATGACGCAAATGCTGTTTTGGACAGCAAGAGCGCAAATGCAAAATTTGCGGAGGCTGAATATACATATGAAACATACCCCGTAATTGACGGCTCAACGGCAACGCTTCCGCTTGCGTATGCGCTTGCCTCACATATGCTCGGTATTTCGCCAAACCAGGCAGAGAATATAACACACCACAGCAAAACGGAAAACGCATATAATAACCTTATAAGCGGTAAAGCGGATATGTTAATAACGGGCGAACCGAACGCTGAAAGAATAGCGAAAGCGAAGGAACAGGGCGTTGAATTTGAAACGTATGATTTTGCGCTTGACGGCTTTGTATTCATGATAAATAACGATAACCCTGTAACGAACCTTACAACCGGGCAGATTCAAGACATATATCAGGGTAAAATCACAAACTGGAAGGAACTCGGCGGCGAGGACGCACAGATTATACCGTTCCAGAGAAATGAGGATTCGGGAAGTCAGGCTCATATGAGAAACGATTTCATGAAGGGGCTTAAAATGATTGACCCGAAAACAAATCGTATAAACGCAATGGGCGAAATAATAGATATGGTTGCGGAATATGACAACGCAAAGGATTCTATCGGCTATACGGTTTATTATTACTTATCGAAAATGCACACAAGTGATAATGTTAAGGCTCTCGGAGTGGACGGAGTTATCCCGACTGACAAAACAATAAGAGCGGGCGAATATCCGTATATTATCCGCTACAGCATAGTTATAAGAAAAGACGAACCGCAGGACAGCGAGGTAAGAAAAATTATAGAATTTTTGAAATCCGACGAGGGAAAAGCGCTTGTTAAAAATGCAGGCTTTGTAAATGCACAGTAAAAATGGAGGTGCGGATATGAATAAAAAACTAAAACCGCCGTTTTTATCAACAGGCTTTAATGACAGCAAAAAAGGTATTAAAGAAAGATTTTCAAACATTTTCATAAGGTCTGAAAAGCGAAACGGACTTGCCGTATTTATGATAATCGCCCTTTTGGGAATAGGCGCCTCCGTTCTCGTATCGTGCAGAAACATATCCGCCCCCGCAACAGAAGCGGAGGCGGAGGTGTCAAACGGCGTAAAAACGCTTGACAATATTATCAGTGAAATTCTTCTTTCGGACAGCGACGGGAGATTTATGAGCGGAGAATGTAAGGGCGAGGGACATAAAATTTTTGCAAGTGAGGAAAAGGACGGCGTTTCTACCGTGTATGCAGCAACAATGTACGGAGAATACGGATTTCAAAACGGAAATTTCGTAAAGGTCAGCGGTACGGGAGTTATTCCTGCGGTTATAACCTTTAAGCGTACGGACGCAGGTTATTCGGACGCTTTGGTCAAATATCCGTCCGACGGCGCAGGCTATGAAGATTCCATACGTGAAATGTTCCCGAAAAGCTGTGTAAACGAGGCGCTTAATGCGGATAAGTATTCCGATAAGCTCAAAAAGCAGGAGCAGGCGTATGCCGAAAGCTATTTAAAATCAATAAACCGCACGGCGCAGATAGGGAACTACGGCGATTTTGAACATATTCTTCCTAATATGAATACCGACGCTTCAAACGAGCTTTTGGATAAGTTTTACGATTACCCCTATTGGATAGGCGACGAGGAAAAAATCGAAAACGGCGTTAGAGTTGTATATTCCACAGAGTGGACTGACGAGGGGAACGGAGACGGAATCGTTACGTATACAAAAAAGGAATATGAAAGCGGAAAAATTTTAGAAAAAACGGTAATTTCTGTAAAAGACGGAAAAATCTCGGAAGAAAGGACTGCTCCGATAAAAAAATAAAAAAATGGAAAAAATTTTAGAAAAAATGCAACATTTTAATACTCTGAAAAGTGTTATAGGTGAAAATACTATTATAAAGGGGGAAATTATATGAAGAAAATAATTTCTTTAATGCTGTCGGCGGCAATACTTTCGGCAGGCTCATCGTTTGCTTTTGCCGAGACGGACAAAATGCAGGAGGTTTTAAAATCGGTAAAGGACCGTATAGGCACAACCGACGAATACGAAAGCTTTAGCAGCGAAACGTATGAGGACAGCGAACGCGGAACGTTTTATCAGTTCAGTTGGTCGAATACGGAGGGCGATAACAGAAAGTCCATGAACGTTACAGCGTCCGAGAGCGGATTTATAACGGAATATAACGTTTGGGACAGCAATGATGAATCGCGTTACAGCGATAAGGCAAATTTAAACGGTATCACGGTAGATAATGCGGCGGAAAAAACAGCGTCTCTTATTGATGTTTTGAATCCGAACATGGGCGATAAAATAAAGGTTATTTCCGAAAATACGGTTGAAAGCCTTTATGAAAACGGTTTTTCGTTTGAGCTTAAAAGATACGAAAACGGTATTCCCGTACTCGGAAATACGGGCTATGTGCGTATAAACGGTAAAGCGGAAAAAATCACAAACTACAGCATGGAGTATAACGAAAAACTGACGTTCCCGTCTCGTGATGCCATTATTTCGCCTGAAAATGCGCAGAAGGCATACGGTGAAAAAATCGGCTTAAAGATGATTTATGCGGCATCATATGATTATGACAAAAAAACAAGAACAATCATTCCTATATATGTTCCCGAAAACAATGATACATATATAAACGCACTTACGGGCGAGATTGTAAAATATGAATATAAGGACTACATAAACGAAGGCGGAGGCGCAGACAGAAACGCGTTTAACTCCATGAAGCAGGAATCGGCGGCTGACGCAGGCTTTACAAAGGCGGAGCAGGCTGAAATCGAAAAGCTTGACGGTTTATTGTCAAAAGATGAGCTTATAAATATTGTTAAGGCAAACAAATACCTCGGCTGCAATGATAAAATGAAGCTTTCGTGGTACAGAGCGCAGAAAGAATATTTTGACGAAAAATATTTTGCCTCCATGACTTTCAGAAGTGATGAAGAATATAAGTATCTTAATGTAAACGTGGATATGAAAACGGGCGAGATAATAAGCTTTTACAGAGATACCGATGAAGTTTACGAAAACCCCGATAAGTCGGCGGATGAACTCAAAGCGCTTGCCGAAACGGCGGCAAAAGAGCTTGCGGGCGATAAATTCTCGGAATATAAGCTTGAAGAAACAAATAAGGACAACAAAGCATATTATACATATGTAAGATATGTAAACGGAATTCCGTATAATAATGATACCGTAACGTTAAGACTTTCCGAAAAAACGGGAGAGGTTCAGAATTACCGCATTTCCTATACGGAAGCTCAGTTCCCGAAGCTTGATGGAGTTATTTCAAAGGCTGATGCGTGCGGAAAGCTTTTCGCCGCCATTCCTTACAGCACGATATATTCACGCATGAATATGAACAATAATGAAGCGAGCCTTATATATGTTCTCGATGATAATATCTCCGTGCGTATTGACGCATTTACGGGAAAAATCTTAAACTATAATAACGAAGAATATAAAAAGGACGTATTTAAGGGATATACGGATATTTCGGGACATTATGCCGAAAAGATTATGAATGAGCTTGCGAGATTCGGAATAAGATTTGAGGGAGAAGAAGCGAGACCCGACGAACCTATAATGCAAAAAGATTATATAGCGCTTTTAAATTCGGTGTTTGTTTCCAAAAATCCCGTGATTATCTGTAAGGCAAATAATTACGCAGGCGAATACCGAGACGCTTATAACAGAGGTATATTACTTCCCGACGAAGCGGACGAACAGGGCGAAGTAACAAGAGCCTTGGCGGCAAAATATCTCATTCGTGCAATGGGCATAGACAAATACGCAAGCATTAAAGGTATATATGTAAGTCCGTTTAACGATGTAACGGAATATGTCGGACATATAGCAATTCTAAACGGCTTGGGAATTGTTTCGGGCGACGGCAACGGAAACTTCAACCCGAACGGAATTTTAAAAAGAGCCGACGCAATGATACTTATATACAATTATTTAACAAAATAATATAATATGAAATTATTATGATAAAAGCCTCTGCCAAAAATCGGCAGAGGCTTTTTACGCGGTTATTGGATATTGTTCTTATCTTTATATATAAGATAATCCAAATACAAATTGAGTTCCCTAAACGAACGTTCTGTCAGCTTTGATGATTTTAAAAGTAGCAAATTGAGAGAATTACCCTTGTTTTCGTTGCCGAGGAGATAGTCTACGCTTACGTCCAGCAAATTAGCAATGTTTACAAGTATTTCATAATTCGGCTCTCTCGTTGTGTTCTCGTAATTGCGGTATGTAGTAACCGCTATGCCGAGTTTTTGCGCCATTTCGGTCTGGGATAATTCTCTGTTTTCTCTTGTGTTTCTCAGTTTGTCCTTAAACATTGTTTCACACCTCCTATATTTTAAATAATATTATAACCAAAATTTAGTAAAAAAGTATGATTAGACACAAAATGAATTATTTTTTAAAAAAATAACACAAAATGTATTGACAAAGCGAAAAAGTTGTGCTATAATTAAGGAAACATTGCGAATGCAATAAAACTAAAGGAGGAATTTTGCGTTATGAAATGCAAAAAAAGTTTAACAGCAGGCGTGATTTGTTCTGTAATTGCATTCAGTTCACTTTCTGTATCGGCAGAGTGGGTTGATGCAGGTTATGACACAACTACGCCGCCGAACTACTACAAAATTCAAAATGAGGTTCTTTACGGAAAACTCACAAGCAACCAGAAGTATGTTCCGGTAGCACCTGAAAAGGTTGAATGGAGAAACGAGGGCTATGAGCTCGAGTATCCTCATGCAGGCTATCAGAGACTTCATTTGGAAGGCAATGCACAGGTTATCACACGTTATAACGGCTTATATCCCCAGTGGGAAACAAGATACCGTGATTTCATGTGGGAAATGTGCGGAGACCACACAATTTGGCAGAGACAGCAGACAAATATTCCCGGTATAGGCTGGAGATGGGATTTCGGTAATCCTAACCTTAACGTTTCTGACTTTGAAGTATTTGTTCCCACAAACAGAAAAGCAGACGTTAAAGTAACATATTCTCCAATGGGAATAGGTTCTTATGACTTGCAGGGTCATTACATTGCTGATTATGAAGATATTGCAAGCTTATACAGCTTCTTGGGTAACGACGCTTACAGAATCCTTGATAAAGACAGAGTTGCAGCTCCCGACAGCTTCTTCTCCGTTGCTAACTTGAGCGCAAGAGACGCTAACGGCGAATTTGCTGTAACAGACGATATGATCGCTGCACAGCTCGGTACGCTTATCATGGCTAAAAACGTTACAGGTCCTTCTTACTACGGAGAACCCGCTACAAAGAACGTAGCAAGCGCATACCTTACAAAATACAACGAAGGTGTTGCAGGTTCCTGGTATTGGGATAATGACATCGTAACATACGGTGTTCCCTCAATCAGCTGGACAGCTCCTCAGTATGAAATGGAAGAGCCTTACTACTACTATCAGTATCTTACAATCAATGGTCTTACATTTGACGGTAAGAACGATACACCCCGTATCTTCAGATACCTCGGACATCCTATGTTTACACCTAACATGCCTGTAAGCAAAGCTACTCCTAAGGTAGAATGGAGATATGTATTCTCCGAAGCTGCTGCTCCTTACAACGTAATCGAAGTTAAATACTTGGACGGCAAAATGGCTTATGATGAATACACAGGATTGCCTTACTACAGAACAACAGGCGAATTCGGTAACGCTTATATCAAAGTAACATCTAACCAGATTCAGCTTTGGGTTAAGGACGAAAGAGGCGGAAACGTTCAGGTTGACGCTGTTTCCAGAACTGACGCAAACTATGACGGTTTCTCAATGGGTTACACAAGCGGAAGCGCGTTCATTCGTTAAGCTTAAACTGTAAAAATTAAAAAATCGGCAGAAGTCAGCGCCCTATATGGGGTAGGGCTTCTGCCTTTTTTATCAAAAAGAAGGAATGACATAATAATGAAAAAACTAAAAAGAGTGTTTTTGCTCTTAACATTGCTTGTAATCACAATGCAGTCCACAGCGTTCGGTGCGGACGGACTTTCAATCATACTTAACAGACGGGGAAACATACGTCCGAAAACGGCTGTTCTTATGTATCATATGGTATCCGAAGTACCCGAATATATAAATACATATTGCATAACTCCGCAGGCTTTGGAGCAGGATTTAATCTATTTTAAGAATAACGGATATATATTTGCAACTGTGGGCGAGCTTGACTATGTGCGCAGGATGAATCCCGATAAAAATATTGCGGTTTTGACATTTGACGACGGCTATGAAAGCGATTATAAATATGTTTTGCCGCTTCTTACGAAGTATGACGCAAAGGCGACCTTTTTTGTGTTTGCTTCCATGACGGGCAAGCCGTTTTATATGACGGAGGCACAGGTTAAGGAGCTTGCACAGTCGGGAAGAGCGGAGATAGGAAACCATTCATATGAACTCCATGAAAAACCGCTCCCCGAAATACGGAAGCTGTATTCCGATTATTCAAAAATGCAGAGCATAATGAATGATTTTAATACAAATAAAGCCGTATTGGAAAAAATGACAGGTGTTTCGGTTACATCGCTTTCATACCCGAACGGCATTTATACGCAGACTATAGACGGCATGATGAAAAATGCAGGCATCTGCACTGTGAGCGTTTCCACGGAGGAACACGCATATAACCCGTATTTCAGAGCAGGCATAATCGGACGCTACAACAGAAGTGATAAACGTACGGCGCAGGATATTGTAAATATATTAAGATAAAAGGAGACTTAAGAAAAGCTTATGAAAAATATTGTAAAAATCACCGCTTGCACGCTTGCGGTTATGAGTTTCGCCGTAAACGGTGCATTTGCCGCAGGCTACAGCACTTTTAAGGAATCAAATATTCCTTACGGAAAGACACTTATAAAAGAAGAAAATAAAAACGGCACGGAGATAAAAACATACAGCACAAAAAATCTCGGTAATTACAGTATGGGATATACTGTTTTGATTGATAGTGAAGATAACTATTATAACGGACAATTCGGCGGAAAAAATAAAGAAGATAAGCGTACCGTTATTGACCTTGACGGTAATGAAGTAAATATCGGCGATTATGATTTTATGGATTGGCGTATTGATAAATTCGGCGGTGTATCTGTTTCAAAAAAAGGTGAAAATCACTATGACTATTGGGGCTATATCGGTTTAGCCGACGGGATTGTTATTCCTTGCAGCTACGATAAAATAGAAAGATGCGACGAGAATATCTTTCGTTCGGGAAATTATTTGTTTTTTGCTAAGGACGGCAATACAGTATTTGACGGATATGAAATCGGCGGTGAAGACGGAACGTATGATTATGTCGGAAACAATATATTCAGACAAACCGTTGTACAGTGGGGCGATTCCGGCTGGGACGGAAACGAGTATATACAGGATATGGATGCTGTTACGGTAAAATATTATGACATAAACGGAAACGTCATAAAAAGCGAAGTCTCGGAATATCCTCCGTCGTATTACGAGCATGAAAACTTAACTCTTGAAAGCCAAAACTACGGCTATTTGCAAAGCACGGACGGCATGTATTTTTGCGCAAAGCTTGACGGTAAATACGGCATAATCGACAGAAACGAAAATATTATCGTGCCGTTTTTGTATGACGTTATGGGCGAGGAGCATAGCGGCTATGTATGGGCGGCAAACGAGGGCGAAAACTGGAAGCTTTTGAGCCTTTCCGCCGATGCGGTAAGCGTGTCCGTTGACGGCGATGCGCTCACATTTGACCAAGCTCCGCTTATAATAGAGGGCAGAACATTTGTTCCGCTTCGTGCAATATTTGAAAAACTGGGTGCAAAGGTAGAATGGGACGGCGAAACACGCACAATAACCTCAAAAAAAGGCGATACGTCCGTTTCCATGACGATAGACAAAAACATAATGACCGTAAACAACGATGAAAAAGAGCTTGACACGGCTCCTAAAATTGTAAACGGCAGAACGCTTGTTCCCGTAAGAGCGGTTGCGGAAGCGTTTTCGTGCAGTGTTGACTGGAACGGTGAAACAAACACGGTTATTATAACGCAGAAATAAGATAAGAGGGGCGACCCTCTTATTTTTATAAAACGGCAAAATTCAAAAAGAATTGACGATTTTGCGAATTTCAAAAAGAACGTAATATCGTGAAATTTTTTTATGCAATTTATAAGAAAATGAAAAAAAATGTTGCAAAAGCCATAAAAGTGTGTTATAATAACTTTTGTATGAAATAAAGCTTTTGGAGGGGAAAATGGCAGATATATTTTATGCTTTTATTACGGCTGTTCGGGTATCTGCCTGCTTTATTGCCGCTTATCACTTTGTTATTTCGCTTTTTGCATGGCGAAAAACCGAGAAAAAAAGTGCGAATAACGGCAATGTTTACAGTTTTGCGGTTATTGTTCCCGCTCATAATGAAGAAAAGGTTATTTCGGCTGCTCTTAAGAGTATATTTTGCGTGAATTACGACAAAAATTACTTTGACGTTTTTGTTATTGCGGATAACTGCACCGATAATACTGCGGATATTGCAAGAAAATCGGGCGCTGTGGTCTGGGAGAGAAACAATCGGCTGCAAACGGGAAAAGGGCACGCCTTGAAATGGGGACTTAATAAGCTTTACTCATACGGGAAAAAATATGACGCCGTATGTATTGCGGATGCGGATAATATCATGGATAAGAATTTTCTTTCGGCGGTTAATGCCTCTTTTTGCGAGGGATATGCTTCCGTGCAGGGGAGGATAGAGACGAAAAATCCTTTTGACAGCTGGGTTACGGCTTCCTACTATATTACGTATCTTTGCGTCAATAAAATGTACCAGAAAGCACGTCATAATATAGGCTTTCCCGTTCAGCTTAACGGTACGGGCTTTGCAATAAAGACCGAGCTTTTAAAATCCGTGGAATGGGACGAAAGCTGTTTGACCGAGGATATCGAAATAACGGCGGAGCTTATAAAACGAAATATCATTACGGCTTATTGCGAGGACGCTTTGGTGTATGACGAAAAGCCGCGCGGACTTATGACCTCACTTCGTCAGCGGACACGCTGGATGCAGGGACAGAGCGACGCAATGGCGAGATATTTTTCACAGCTTGTAAGGACTATGAAAACTGTCAATCCGCTAAAGGTGTTTGACTGCATAATATATCTTTTACAGCCTTTGTTTTTCGTTATGACAGGTATACTTACGATTGTCGGCATTTTTGATGCGTTTTCGTTTGAAACGTTTTCAGCGGAAAAAATAATCGCAGACGGTGTGCTTTTGTTGATTCAGCTTTGCGCTGTACCGCTTATCCTGCTTTCGGAGGGCAAGCTTAATAAAAAAACAATGCTTTATTATATTCCGTATCTTATTTTTATGTATACATGGATTCCCGCCGCCGTATCGGGCATAATAAAAAGACGGGAAAAAACTTGGTTTCATACCGAACATACGGTTAGTACAATTAATTAAATATATTTTTCCTAAAATGCGTTTAGAGAAAGGAAGTTTTAAGAATGCAGGAAAAAAGATTTGTTTATCTCGATAATGCGGCTACAACGCCTATGAGCGAGTCTGTAATTTCGAGAATGACGGAAATTTACAAAAACAATTACGGCAACGCTTCCGCAATTTATAAAATAGGCAGAGAGAGCAAGGTGATTCTTGACGAAGCGAGAGAATCCGTTGCCAAAAGTCTCGGCTGTGATGTAAGAGAAGTTTACTTTACGGGGTGCGGAACCGAATCCGACAACTGGGCAATAAAAGGGTTTGTGAAAGCTAACCCCAAAAAAGGCAAGCATATAATAACAACAAAGATAGAGCATCACGCTATTTTGCATACGTGTGCGGCTTTGGAAAAGGAAGGCTACACGGTTACTTATCTTGACGTTGATGAGTTCGGTCTTGTAAATCCTGACGATTTGGAAAAGGCGATAACTCCCGAAACAGCGCTTATAAGCATTATGTATGCGAATAACGAAGTCGGAACTATCGAGCCGATAAAGGAGCTTTGCGAAATTGCGCACGCTCACGGCATAACCTTCCATACGGACGCTGTGCAGGCTGTGGGAAGTGAAAAAATTAATTTTCATGAACTCGGCGCTGATATGATGTCGCTTTCCGCACATAAGTTTCACGGTCCGAAAGGCGTGGGTGCGCTTATCGTGAAAAAAGGAACAAAATTGGTTCCTTATCTTGACGGCGGAGCGCAGGAACGCAAAATGAGAGGCGGTACGGAAAATATCGCGGGAATAGCGGGTCTTGCCGTTGCGCTTGCGGAGGCTGTTACGGATATAGACAAAAAGCAGTCCGCACTTCGCGAAAAGAGAGACTATCTCATAAAACGTATAAAAGAGACAATTCCTTATATAAAGTTTAACGGTCATCCCGAAAAAAGACTTAACAACAACGTTAATTTCTGCTTTGAGTTTATAGAGGGCGAATCGCTGCTCTTGCTTTTGGATATGAACGGTATTTGCGCATCGAGCGGAAGCGCCTGCACATCAGGTTCGCTTGACCCGTCTCACGTTCTTTTGGCAATGGGCATTCCTCATGAAATCGCTCACGGCTCGTTAAGACTTACGCTGTCAACCAAGACAACAAAGGAAGATATAGATTATACGGTCGAAAAGCTTGACGCAATCGTAAAAAGATTGAGAGCAATGTCGCCCTTGTATAACGAAAAAACCGAAAAATAAGAAAGAAGGTATATATATGTATTCTGAAAAAGTAATGGACCATTTTTCAAATCCGAGAAACGTGGGCGAAATAGAAAACGCCAGCGGTGTAGGACAGGTTGGTAATGCAAAATGCGGCGATATAATGAAAATCAGCCTGAAAATTGAAGATAATATTATAAAAGACGCAAAATTCAAAACCTTCGGCTGCGGCGCCGCCGTTGCGACAAGCAGTATGGCAACCGAAATGATAATCGGCAAAACGGTTGACGAAGCTTTGGAGATTACAAACAAAGCTGTTATGGAAGCTTTGGACGGTCTGCCTCCCGTAAAGGTACATTGCAGTGTGCTCGCCGAGGAAGCAATCAAGGCGGCTATAAACGATTACTACAAAAAAATCGGACATCCCGCCGTTGACATCTGTCAGGGCGACTGCGCCTCCTGCTGCCATAAAACAGCGGAAGAATAAAAATATCAGTAAAGCCTCCCCGAAAAAATCGGGGAGCTTTTTTATTATACAAAAAATAGCGGTTTAGGCATATTGTGTTCAACCCTGTATGCCTAACTGAGTTACGGGCGGATTTTTACGATAATATATTAGATTTTGCCGATTATATTAAAATTTGGTTATTGACTTTAATATATATTATATGGTATAATATCAATGTTATATGATACATCTTAAAAGGGTGAGACTAATGTTTAAGTTTCTTAAAGATAAAAGCATAATGAACAGAATCATAATAATAAATGCGGTTGTATCCGTCTGTATTATTATGTTTTTGGTTTTTAATAATTTTTATATAAAAGACGAGCTTAACAAACGGACGTTTTATAATTATAAAACTCTGCTTGCGGAGTTTCAGAATAAGTTTTTTGTAGAAACAAGCAGAATGAAAAATGCAAGCACGCTTATTCTTGCCGAAAACGAAATAACGAACGTAAAACAGCTTCCGAAAAATTCTGCGGTTCAAGTGGAAAGTATGCGCAGTCTTAAAAATAAATGCCTTTTTATATCCACATTTTTCGATTACAGCTCGAGCATGAACATACATATAAAAGAAAAAAATATCATAATAAGCAAAAACGGAAATATAGACGGGCAGTATTTTGATATTACGTCCGATGGCTCCCCGAGCTTTAATTCCGCCCCGAAAATCGATTTTGAAAAGCTTGACACGGGCTTTTATACGATTGACGGTTATATTCTTTATGTAGATAACACGATGAAGGACACGGGCGCATATTTTGTCGCAGCAAAGGACGCATTTATCTCGTTTTTGGATTCGTCGGGCAAGTCGGGCGAGGGCGGATTTGCGATTTATCTTGACGGAGAACTTCTTGCACAGTCGAAAAATATCCCCGTAACCCCCGAATTTGAGAAGCTTAACACGGATAAGCATATTTATAAGAGTTCAGA
>ERZ779725.1195-NODE-1195-length-15020-cov-4.053124_pt1 | contig 15020 bp, 9 predicted proteins | sample MGYA00511890_ERZ779725 | MGnify/ENA primary metagenome ERZ779725 (study PRJEB29588, sample SAMEA2148549) | human gut metagenome | biome: human gut; feature: human-associated habitat; material: faeces | place: Denmark | collected 2008/2010 ...
TCGCTTTGCAAGCAAAATCCCACTAAACCCTATAGGTTGCGGATTTGAGGTTTTATATAAAAAATGAGTTTTTCAGTTATTTCTTTGTCTATTTGGATTTTTTGTCGTACTTTCGCCAACGAGAACTTAAATTCATTTAAAAATAGTCTATCATGGCAAGTGAATATAGAAAGATAATGTTGATGCAGATAAAGAATGGAGTGTGCCTTCTGTGCATATTCGCTCTTATGCTGTTGCTTGCCGCTTGCTTCTCCCTTTACACCACGCAAGCAGAGGTAAGATCCTTTAGAGTCATCCTGCTCCTGATTATCGGCTTGCTGGTAATGAGCCTGTTGGCTCTCATCGCTTTCATCCGTTACAAATGGATGCGCAGCAAGCATCAGCATCATGAGGAGATGAACCGGATGATGGCTCTGAAGATGGAGAATGTGCGCAATCGTTTCTCGCCTCATTTTGTATTTAATGTGCTCAATATCTTCGTATCTAATCTTCCGAAGGGGGTTAATGTCAAACCGCTTCAGCTCCTGATACAGGTACTGCGTGCCTACTTGCTTTCTTGCGATAAGATGGCGGTAAGTTTGGAAGAGGAACTGCAGATGGTGACGAGCTATTCTACTCTTCGCCATGAAACCAATCCGTTCCTTCCGATGCCTCAGTTCCATGTTGCCAAGGATGTGGATATGAAGCTCATGCTGCCGTCTATGATTATCCAGATTCCTGTAGAGAATGCTTTGAAACATGCTTTTGTGGGAATGAAAGAGACGGGAGATAAGCCTTTGCTGGATGTAAACATCTGGGTTGAGGACGATATGCTCCGCATAGATGTTACAGACAACGGATGTGGAGTTTCGGGTACCGTTGGCAAGAAAAAGAAAAATTGTGCTGCCAGTACGGGAACCGGATTGAGAATTCTGAACAGTACCATCGAAATGCTTAATGCAAGCAACGAACGCAAGATGTTTTTCAAGATGCAGAGCAACAGAGGAGCATCAGAAGAGGAGGGTGGTACCAGGAATAGAGGAATATGTGTAAGTATCGGAGTTCCATGTAATTACGATTATAATGTCTTTAAGTAAGAAACTTTTCATAAGAATTTAAAACGAAATAACATGCAAGATAGAATTAAGGTTGTGATTGTGGACGATGAACCACAGAGCATCCACAGGTTGCAGGATGATTTGGCAACTCTGGAAGATTTTGAGGTGATTGCCACATCCTCTTCGGCGGTATCGGCAAAGAATCTGGTGATGAGCATACAGCCCGATGTGCTGTTCATCGATGTTGAAATGCCTGGACAGACGGGTTTTGAGGTGTTGCAATCTCTGAGAGATGAAAATCCGATGGAACTTATCGTAGTATTTTACAGCGCCTTCGATAAGTATATGATTGATGCGCTCAGAGCCTCTGCCTTCGATTTCCTGTTGAAACCTTATCAGCAGGATGAGTTTGAACTGGTGGTAGACCGAATCCGGCAGAAAATGAAAGATGGAGATGATGTGGATGAAGATGCTTCTTCCGTTCCAGAGTCCTCTTCCTGTTCTTCTGAATCAGTCTTGGCTTCTCAGAAGGCTCAGGATTTTTCGGGAATGAATGGGATGCTGGGAACAGCAGCCAAGCGTCTTGCCATTCAGACCATTTCGGGTTTATTGATGTTGAAGCCCGATGATGTGTTCAGTTGCACTTTTGATGAGGCTACTCATCTTTGGCAGTTGAAGTTGTCGAATGGGCAGGTTTATAAATTGAAGAGGCAGGCCACGGCAAAGACCATCCTTTCCATGTCGCCTTCTCTGGCTCAGGTTCGTCAGGATTGCATCATCAATCTCGATTATCTTCTCTGCATCGAGAATTATACGCTCCGCTGCATCTTTTCTCCTCCTTTCGACCATGAGGAAATCACGGTTTCCCGCCGCTGTTATAAGGCGGTAAAGGATCAGTTGGAGATATTGTAGGGATAGGGAATAAAAGAGGGTGTGCAAGATATAGTCTTTGCACGCCCTCTTCTTCTATGTTTTTATTCTTCAGTAATTCCCCAATCCAATAGCCCTTTGCCTTCCTCGTCCAGTTCTATACCGAGGCCTATCACCTTTCGCTTGTCAGCCATGAAAGGCTCCAGGTATTTGTTATCCAGTATCTGCTGGATGGCAGCCTTCTTACCACCATTATTTTTCAGTTTCAGTTCTATCACGTAGATGTAGCGTGAAGTTTGGGCGATGAGGTCGATTCTTCCTGTTGCAAGCATATGCTCTACCTCCACTTTCAGACCGATGGCATTCAGGATAGTACTGATGATGAGACGGTAGCGTTCTTCCATATCCATCGAGGCAAGTTTCTTGTTGCTGTAAGGTACATCGGCAACCAATGCTTTCAATGTTTTCATGGCATCTGCGATTTGCCCGGTACCTAATTGGCGGAACAGACTGCCTTGCAGACTGATAATATCACTTTCCGATTTCATGGTCAGGCTTGGCAGCACAACCTCGTAAAGAGCCTGTTTCACTTCTTGGTTTGGAAAACCTAAGAAATAGCCAAATTCATCGCTCGACTTGATGGTAAGGTAACCCGTCTGATAGAGAAAGAGTTCGGCACCACCATTTATGACATCAGAACTCTCAAGAGTCTTGCGTAAAATCGGACAATTTTCGAAATTTCGTAAGCGCAGTTCCATGTTGTCCACAAACTTAGGTAGCATGGAGGTTGCTCCTGATGAAACCCAGAAACAGCTCAAGTCTTGTGCGTCGAGTGCATTAAGGAGACTGAAAGGATTGTAGATGTCCACCATGTTTCTGCGACTGAAATGGTATCCATCGTAGTAATCCTTCAGGTTATCATGAGTTTGCTGCAAGGTCCACTCGTTCACTTCAGCCATTCTTTCCAGTTCCGGCTTGAAGTTCTCCCCGATTTCTTCTTTTGTAATACCGCAGATAGCTGCATATTCAGGAAGGAAACTGATATTGGTCAGGTTGTTGAGAACTGAGAAAAGAGAAATCTGCGTAAACTTGGTGATACCCGTAATGAAGACGAAACGTTGGTACGCATCATCAGCTTTCAAGATGGAAAACACGCTTCTATATACTTCTGTGCAACCCTCATGCTCGGGAGTTTTCCACGAGTGCTGGAGAGGAGAGTCGTACTCATCGATAAGAATGGCAACCTTGAGCCCTGTTTGCTCATAGGCGGTTTTAATGATTAGGTCGAAGCGGTTTCCTAGTGAATCTGTTGGTTTGATATGGATGCCATATAATTGCTCATAAACATCAAAAGTTCGATCCAGGTATGCCTTAACTTCATTTGCAGTCGCTCCCCCTCGGCTCATGTCGAATCGAATAACCGGGTACTGTTTCCAGTCTTTCTCCAAATCCATGATTTTCAGTCCTTCGAAGAGTTCTTTCCTTCCTTCGAAGTAAGCCTGGAGTGTATCAACAAGCACAGACTTTCCGAATCGACGAGGACGGATTAAAAAATTATACTGCCTGCCGTTGTTCGCCAAATTCCAGATGATGTCAGTCTTGTCAACATAGAGGTATCCTTCTTCTCTGATGACATTGAAAGACTGTATGCCTACCGGCAGCTTTCTGAATTCATTGTTTGCCATAACAATTTCTCCTATTCCTATCTTTAGCCGCAAAGATACGGTTAATTTTTGAATCATGCAAGTTTTTGGCAATTAAAAAGATGTAAATAGATACCTGATAAAAGAATATATTGTACATGCTCTAGAAAAATGCATTTTTTCTTGGTTTATACACGGAAAAAGCTTACTTTTGCATAATAATAGAGGAGAATTATAATAAGAGGTGGAATGATTTGCTTATTACCACAACATTTAAATCCCATTAGTTATGACGGAAGATATTAATATATTGACATTCGATGTTTTTATTCAAAAGATAAAGACTATCAAGACATATCGCAGTAACGCCAATAAGGAATACAAGGTAGTTAAGGTAAACAAGACCGCATTGGTACTTAGAGATCAGCGCACTAAGGCTGATTTTGAAGTACCAGCAGCCCAAGTATTCGCTGCCATGAAAGAACTTGGTATTGAAAACTGCACAGTTCTTAAAATGCGCCAGTATGTAGGAACACATGCTGCACCAGCCTCTGCCGCCCTCATCTTCTGGGCTTTCGGACGAGGACAGGTTCAGGCAGCAATAAAAAAGTTTGCCGATTTGACGGTTAGGATAATAAGAGAACAGCAAAAACGGAAATAGTAAATCTGGCAACCTGTACGGTTGAAAGCGCTTCTATTGACAATATATACGCAAGTTTGCTCCACGCGCCCTGGGCTAGGAGCTTTTGAGCCTTCAGCCCGTACTTGAACCACATGCGAAAGTTCAGTTATGAACCCACTTAAAAAAGCCCTGCCAGCTTTCACAAGCTGGCAGGGATAATTATAAGTAAAAGATGTAATTCGCTATTCTGATTTCACTTAGAAAATCATCTTATAGTCCTTACTGCTACCATCTGTCAATTCTATGTGTATGATTTGAATGCCTGTGGCTATGCTCGCCTTTAAACACCTTGAACCATTTCCCTGTACCCTGCTGATGATTCTGCCATTCAGGTCTATGACCTTAACGCTCTTGAGCTGACCGCTGGCAGATTGCACGAGGACAGAAGAACCTTCCTTAACAATACTGATGCGCTGATCAGTATCGACAGATGTCACATCTGTACTTCCATAACGGCTTCTGATAACAAATCTGCCTAACGAGGTCTCGGCATCCGCAATAATGAGAGGAGAATCGAGTGAATAATCGGCACCCGAAAGCATATCATGGAGAACATATCCGCTCATATCAACACCCTGAATAGGTTTTACCTCGATACGGATGCTATCCTTTTGCGACAGATAGATTCCTAAAGATGTAGCGCCAGTCATCGGAAGGATATCGTAAGCCTGACTCTGCTGAATACCAAATACCTTCAAAGGTGACTTCACTTCACTATCCAGAAGAGTTGGAACCAATACAGAGTTCTTGAAAGAAGAACCGGCAGAAACATCATAAGCAGTTTCTGAATTCTCCATCACCAGCATAGCTGCTGATTTGCTTCGCGTCTTCAGGCTTTCCACACACACTTTCAGTCCCTTGGCTTCAGCAGGTTTACTTTCCTCAGTAGCCTTCTTGCTTCCACCAATCATTTCTGGGGTGAGCAGCAGGGTGATTTGCGTACTCGGCTCATCTTTTGTGGTAACATAGAATGCCTGCATTGGGGCAATGGTGGTGGCGTTGCCCGTAGAAGCGACCTTGCTTACAGTTTGCTCTTCCATACCTCCTGATTCATTCTCTACTTCCACCTTCACACTGCTCACGTTCTCATTCACCTCCAGGAACTTCTCGATATTCAGACGGCTCATGAATGGGTTGCCCAGCAAGAAGGTCTGCGTACGAATATCCGAATTCAGCGTAATCTGATACTCGCTCTGCCCCACGAACACCGTGCGGTTCTCTGTCACTTCCTCGCCTTCCGACCGATACTTATATTCCATCGTCAAGTCACCCTCCTGCGGAGAATCCGGTTCGTAGATGAAGCGGTTTATCTTATCTGCATCTTTCGTCACTTTTTCACTAGCCACTTTCTCCTGATCGTAATCCACGAAGTAACTATATTCTTTATGCGCCTTAGGCAGGCGAATACTGAACTTATTGGTAGCCGGCAGATTGCCGTTGTCTATCCACATAGAGAAGCCTTCACCCATGCCGTAAGGCTTAGCCACGGCATTGAAGTTGTGCGACCAGGTGGCCTCGTTCACGTCGAGCTTTTCATCCTGCAAAACCGGATTTCCGCTGTCTAGCGAATAAATCTTACCCGGATACGCAGCCGCCCAGAGGCGCTGGTAGATGCTCGGGTTGCAGCGCCGTTCCTTCCAGTCTCCTTCGTTCAGCTCCTCGAAGTAGTTCGCCTTCGTGGTGTCGGCAGGCATGAACATATCGCCCGTGTACATCTGCTTGAGCGGTGCACTCAGCAGATAGTAATGGTTCGGCTTCTGCTCCAGTTCTACCCATGCCTTGCGATAGTTGAGCGATGGCACGTTATCCACCGCCGAACGGGGTTCGAAGAAGATGTCCTTGCAGCAGTAGTCGGCTGGCTTCACTGGCGTGCCCAGCATTGGGAAGTTATCGGCATCCGACGAGATGATGGCGTTGGTGCAGCAGTAAGGCGAACCGTCGCTCCAGTTGTCCCATTTGTTCCATTCATTGGTAGATGCACTCGGAAGCCATCGGGTCTGTAATGGATGAACCTGATATACTACTGAAGAGAGTGGCGTCCAGCTGCCGTCGAAGAAGGTGAGCTGATATTCGCCCGGCTCCTTGGTGGTGTAGGTATATTGGATATTGTTCTTGGTGTCTGATGTAGAATGCAGAGACACGATGCCATTCTCTCCCGCATTCTTATCACCGAAGTAAAGATGATAATCTACTCCGGTCAATCCGGTAGCAGTTACGACAATCTTATCTCCTACGCATACATTGTTGACAACGATATCTTTTACACCATCTACGCACGACTGGTCGTCCTTACAGTCAGGGATACCATCATTATCAATATCACCACGTGTCACGAGTCCGTAGAATTTCTGCACATCCAATGCGCCTACAATATTGGCTAAAGTTAATCGCACCTCGTCATACGCTTTCTTTGGCTGAAGGAAGAGGATATTCTTATCGCCATAACCCGCTACATTAGCGGAAATCACCTTCCAGTCGGTAAATTTATCTCCCGTAGAATTACCATCCTTGAAGGTTTCTACCGTTAGCCAGTTTCCTACTTTTACGGCTGCCAGGAAAGTCTTGTTGTCAATGACAATTCCCAACTGATGATGATAGTCGAGTGTTCTACCCATCTTTACGGCGAATGTTTGACCAACTCCCACACTTACCGTATTGGCAACCGCCATATAGGTATTCAAGTCATCATCCACCAGATAACCTAAGTTATCATCTACAGTAGCCACATTCACCACTCCGCCAAATTTGGTTTCATTAGCATTGATGGTAGTATGTGAATGATTATGCGACATCACCATACTGCTACATGCAAGTGGCGAAGAACAGTCGTCGGAAGCCTCCTCGATGAAAGCATAGTAGATACGGAGTTTAGAAACGCCCAGATTGAGTACACCCGAATTCCAGAGTTGGAACTCATCCATCTGAATCGGGGTGCCTTTGCTGTCGTAGGCTGGAACTTCGATAGAATATCTTATCTTTTGCAGCTTGCCTGAACCTGCGATATCTGCACCAATCGCATTGTTCTCATCTATCAGATGGCGATATACTTCCTTGCCTTGGTTATAGCAGCGTATCTGCAGGAATTGCAGGGCATGCAAATTGATTACTGTAGCATCAGCCTCTACCACAAAACCAATGCGCTTAGGTTGAGCTCTCTTGACGGCATCCGCCTCTGATTCACCTTCGTGTCGGTCGGTAGCATCGTATATCAGTTGACCATCCTTACGGTGAATTCCGATGATGCAGAGGTTATCGGCAAGACTCAAGCCACCTGTATATTCGGCATATTGATCATATTCACCCTTGATAATATTGTCTCTATCCGTGAGTTCAGAGGCAGAAATCAACGAGCCGGATGATTCATGAATCTTAGGCGACACCTCGTAGATATTTTCACCCAGTTGGTTGACAAGCGGTTTGCCGCAAGTTGTATTTCCATCATTAAAACCACCTACGGTAATGGTGGTTTCATCATAACATCCGTCCTGAGCCGTGGCCCTGAAGGTATATTTACCGGGTTCCAGATTGGTAACTTGACCATCAGAGGTAACCTTTACAGATGTGGTGGCCAGGATGTCTTTGCCTTCCAAATCCCAGGCACCCGTCAGCTCCCATGTTACGCTTACTTTCGGATTGGAACGGAGAGTAAACGAAGTCTGCGATTGGCAGACATTGCTGCTGATGGTAGGATTGATGGGGCACCGGTGGGATACATCTGGAGCCTTTCTTACGAATCCATAGTGGATGCCGATGGTGCCTGCGTTAACTCCGAGAACCGTATGGAATCTGATTTCGCATCCTGAAAACGGCACCTTTGCCTTGATGCTCACCGTTCCGTCGCCAATCTGCACCAGCGAGAGGTTGAGCGCCTGGGCAGAAATTGTTTCTTTCTGCACCACGGTTCCCTCGCGGTCGAAGAGCAGCACGTTGATCCATGTTCCTGCATTGAGGCTCAGCAGGGCATCCATCTTGTATTTGAAGCCAGCCTCCATGCCAGCCTCGAATGCTTCGCCTTGCGGGTTCTTGTCGTTCTGCATCATAAACTTGGCTCCGCCCTGGTAACCTATGTTAAGAAGAGGGACGATGGTGGCGAAATTGTCCAGATTATCATCTGTCATCTTCTTTATATCGTCGTCAGGGAAAGGCAGGGGGAGGCCGAGGAGAACAGGGCACCAGCCTTTCATCTCTTTGAGCGCCACCTGCTTGTCGCCATCGACATATTCGTTGTATTTTTTGATGCCTCCATCGGTGATGGTAAACTCCGTAGATTCGCCCACGAAGGCATATTTGATTTTCAGAATATTCGCCACTTCTGCCTGAATGCCGCCCGAGCAGTCGAGAGTGATTTCATCGAAGAGCCAGTCGCTTTCTGCCGTCAGCATGGCGCAGATGTTGTCGGAACCCGGTATCTGGAGCAGCTTCAGCGTTACTCCCGAACCATCCTGTCCTTCTCTCACCGCCTTTACGCCCTTCAGTTTGCCGTCGCGATAGAATCCGATGGAGAATGCCTTAATTACATCGAGGCTCAGCACGCTGCTACCCGAACCAGCCACGATGGTAAAGCCTGCCACCGTTCCCTTGGAATAGTAATTGTCCATATCTTTTACACTTACTATCGGGTCTACGGTTACCCCTGCTCGTACCACGGAGTTCACCTGTGCATAGTTGTCGAGTGAATCGTCGGTAAGGGCGCCCATATTCTTGGTCCAGCTGCCTACGCCTACCACACCAATCAATTTGTTAATGGTGCACGATTCGCCTGTAAGGGCACGGCGGTTGCGCAGTTCACGGAATGTCATGTTGCCATATTTGAGGTCATTGTTGAACTCCACAAAATGGTCCTGCTGCTTGTCGGTTGGCAGATCATCCCAGTTGTTGGTCCAGATGGGTTTCTTGCAGTTCTTGAACGAGTCTCTAACAGCAGTACTCTCGAAATAGGGACTGGTATTGTCATCCTTGGGTTGTGCCGCCTGGATAGAGGCGGGCACAACCATCAGGAATGCCAACAAAAATGATATGAAAGTTTTGTATATAAAATGCTGTTTCATTGTCTGTTTGATTTTAAAACATAGCATAACGTCTTGATAATTCTCTTGATCTTATTTGAGCAAATGTCCGGAGTCTGTAAGTTTGCTTTGATCAGCGTATGTGAAGACATATTTATGGTTTCGCCTCAGATAGAAGAGGTTGCTGACTCCATCTACCACGATGACGCCCGTAGCTGCTTCAGAAGACATCATATCCTTTGCCTTTATCCGATAGTTTTGGGCGTAAGGATAGGCATCGAAGCCTATTCTCACGGCAAGATGTGTCTTGCCTGGCAGCACAAATGCCTTGAGAACCACTTCCTCACCTTTACCCGGAAATGGGGCATAGGCAATGGCGGTATAGGAGCCTCCCTCTTTGGAATATTTTTCGACAGGTTCCCTACCCTGCTTAAAACCGTCGTAGCTGGTAAGAGGCATCTGGGTAAGCACGTTGTCGGCAAGTAGGCAATACCATTGCGTCTGCGCTATAATGCTGTAATGGGCGGCATGAGTGATATGAACCTCCACTTCAGCCATGCCTCTATAGAGTGTTCCTACAAGCGGCGTAGGGGTGTTGTTCCCCAGATTTTCCTTCTGGTAATCAGCAGAAGAGATGATTGGATTTTGGGTGTCATCCCCCTGCTGGTAGAGGGTGCCATAGAAGAGCTGCGGCACCGTGATGAGCCGGCGGCTCAAGCTATCTACATTATACAGTAAGAGACCTTTTTTTTTCAGATAGTCAAGCCAGTTGTTGGTGTCGTCTTTGCCATGATCATTGACCAGGTAACTCGCAAACGTAGCCTTGAACTCCTGAAATGTAGTACCTTTTTTTAAATTGAGCATTTCCGTGGTAACCACATTGTTTCCCTCATACTGCGGATAGGGCGATTTCTCCTGGCTATTGTAAGCGAGGGCGATGATGCGGTATTCATAGCCCCTGCTGATGCCGAAGGTGCCCTTTACCACATAGTGCTTGTGGGGCTTTCCCGAAAGATAATCATCTTCCTTGCCGTCTTCTAACGTGGGTTTTCCAGTAATCACCCTGTCGTTGGTAGGGTCGTACTCGAAGTCCTGGATATCGTTGACTGCGGCATCATAGGTTGCAGTATTTTCTCCATTGTTCTGAACTCTTCGGCGAAAAGCTATCAGCCTTACGGCATCGACGTTGTCGGTCTCGGCATATCCGTTGTCCTCTGTGCCCGACGAGGAAGAGGATCCTGCACCAGGAGGAGCTACACGGGTGTTTCTGCCGTCTTGCTTGGCATTGCCATCGCTGCCGCTTAATCCGCCCAGAGTGATGGTGAAGGGAACAGTCGTAATCTCATCTTCGTTTTCCGAAGGCTGATTCATGCCTGCATCTCCATTGCTGCCATCTGGATAGGGTGGCAGATCGGCATCGCTGCTGCATCCCGCGGCTAGTGCGAGGAGGAAGCAAAAACCTGCCGCCATGCCTGTCCTGATGGCGCTCATCCTGATGGCGCTTATCTTACAGATGCTAAATCTTGATTTCTGCATATTCTATTTCCGTTTTTATGCTGTTTTGTAACGTTTATTCTGTTTCAAATTCATGTTTTTTTTCGAAGGCCGGTTCTATCTCAATCTTCACGTCGGTCATCACCGGCTCGTAATACTCCTTCAGGTCGTATGGCTGGTTCACGGTCTTACTCTTGGCTCCCAGGCAATACAGGTGGTTTGCCTCGATAGGGAATTTGAACTTGTCGCCAGTGGTTGTAGACTTCCTGATGTTGTCGTACCTGTGGTGCGTGCCATCCGTGTAATGCAGATAGAAGGTGGTCTCGTTCTCAGCCGAGTTCTTGCTTTTCTTCATTTTTTCCTCTGGTGTAGGCATCATGAAGTTGCTTATCATGTAGCTGTTTGCCTTCCATCCTTTCTGGGAGTCTTCAGCTCGCTTGAATATGTTCTCTGTAGCATCTACGGTCCATCCGTTTGAGGAAGTGAGGTCGATGGTGCCCAACGTCTGATAAGTCAACGATTCAGCATCTGCTGGTGCCTGCTTCTGTCTAATCAGTGTTTCGGTGGTGATGCCGGTGGCTACAACGGATAGAGAGGTGGGCGTGAAGGTAACGGGGCTCACGTCGCCTGCTGCATTCGACTCCACCTGTGCCGGGATGTTTTCTACGTAAATCATCAGACCAGCCACGTTACGGCTGGTGGTCAGCGTGCGGTGGAAGTATTTCGTCTCTTCCGTTACGAGAACGGGGGCTTCCTCATGGGTATTCTCGTCTTGCAGAATGCCGCTAAACAGCTCTGTGGTATTGAGGATACCGAGATTGGCGCTGTTTTTTGCCTCCTCGGTGAGGGCGATTCTTGCGTCCTCCAGTTTCGTTACGTTTTTAGTGAATTCGGGTTCTGTAAGTACTTTCTTCGTTGCGTATTTGTCATCTCTTCCTATGGCTAGAAACTGGTAGTAATAGCCGTTCTGCAAATAGGGTTCGAAGGTGTATGAATGCTGCTCGGGCATGTTCTGGTGCTCGGCAGAATAGTAGGGTTTTGTATTTTTAAATGCGTCAACGGTATAGTAACCTTTATTGGCTGCTTCCGTTTCAATAGGGGTGCAATAGGTATATGCTTCGTCTGAGGTGCCCTTCTTTTCTGCGGGGCATCTGAAGACGTAGATTCTCATATCATTCACCTGCTGTGCTCCATCCCATGTATCAAGTTCTCGTGAGTCGGTAACAACACCTGCGCTTACCCCCACTGTCATGTCCAACTTCACGGCATGCGAGCCGTCGGCGAGGGTATCAGGCGCATCATTGCTTGCGCTGCAGCTCATTAGGAGACTGGCTGCGAGGATTATATTTATAGATTTTCTCATCATATTCGTCTATTCGATTTCAATGTTCGCCTATTCGATTTGAATGGGAATTGAGTATAAAATGAATAATAAATTAAATATTGTGATGTTGGGATAGTAAGGGATGCGAGTGCCTATAGCGGGCACTGTGCATCCCTTGGATATATTTTTCTTAATACTGCCTATATTATGAGCACGTAGTAAGATTAATCACCCAACTCCATCTTGTGGATAAACTCCCAGTTGTCGTTCACCTTCAAGATGAGGTTCTGAGATTTGCTCAAGTCTTCTGGCTCGTCTATACCTGGTTTTGGACCTGGAGTTGGATCTGGATTTGGCTCTGGAGTTGGATTACTTGGATCTGGAGTTGTTGTTGTACCAGTTGAAGTCTTCACACCCAAGTTGTACATGTGGTTACGAACCACGTTGAAGATAGAAGCGGTTTCGTCTGCAACATTTCCATTTGTATCATCACTATTTACATCTGAAGCTGGGATAGAAACAGTCCAGAACTTGATGATCTTGTCTTCGTCATCCAAGAGCTGAAGCTCCATGGTGCTCTTGCCTTTAGTTAAATTAAATGGAATGACGAAGTTGCTTCCGAATACAGAACCCTTCACAACCTGAGTCTTTACATCACTAGGGCGCTGCCAGGTATCTTCAGCATTCAGCAGACCGTCCTCGTTTTCATCACCCTTAGTGAACCATTTACTCAAATCGATAGAGTAGAGCACATAACCGTTGTCGCCGCCATTGAACTGTGCATCTGAAACAGGTGCTGCTCCACTTTTAGAACCATTAACGTAATACTTGATAGTGCTGCCAGTTGTTGTGAATGAGCTGTTGAAGTTGTTGAAAGTCAACTTATCATTCTTATCTCTTACTACGAGACGGAGGGTCTTGGCAGCTTCGCCATTCACACTTGCAGGAATGTTCTGGAAATAACCGAAGCTACCAGCTACCTGACGATGCAAGGTTACTGCTACGCCATTCTCCTCACCCTCAGTAAGGTTGGTGATTTTCTTATCATCGCCGATTGTAAGCGCTGCATCACCAGCGAATACTTCCTCTGCTACTTTGCCTGACTTCAAGGTTGCAGTGATGTCACTGTAATTACCGGAAAGTGGATCTGTACTTGTTACATCCAAAGCATAGGTGTAGTCACTGTTATTGCTGTAACCTACAGCCATAACCTTGTAGTTACCTGCATTCAGTCTCTGATCACCCTTGTAAGTAAGAGTAAGCTGGCGGCCATGATTGGTATACGTTGTACTTGTTGTCCAATCCAACTTTGCGTCTTTGACAATAGCCTTCGTATCAGCGTTGTAAATCAAAACGCGAACATTCTGGATAGTCTGCAAAGCCTCTGAAGAATACAATGGGCGGCCTGCACGTGTTGTCAAGCCATCACCACTACTTGCTACCTGCAAGACAATCTGCTGTACTGCCTCGTTCTGACCCTCTGTGCTAACCACAGCGTCGTCACTGCTACATGCGCTGAACAGCAAGCTGCTTGCTGCAAGTGCGAAAAACATACCTTTTTTCATAAATTATAAATTTAAAAATTAAGTATAAATTAATTATCAATCCAATATCATACCGTGAATTTCCTCCCAGTTGTCGTTCACCTTCATATAGATGGTGAAGCGATTGCGGTCGGAATCGTACACATATTTCAGCACCGTAATCTTGTTGCGCTCCATGCTTACCTTCACGTCATCAGGTGACAACACAGATGAATTGCCGCCTTCGCCACTATTCTTATAGAAATTGACATCCACCACTGACTCTTCCTTCTGGAAAGAAGGAGCCAGGAAAATAGAGGTCTTGGTCTTGGCGCCAGCTTCAATTTCCGATTCATGAAAGACGCTGGTCTCTTCAGAATATAGGAAACTTGGATTTACTATTCCATAGAGCTGACTTACTTCAGTATTCATCAGGTGATACCCGGCAGGAAGATTCTCTGTCCATATAACCAGTTTTCCCTTGGTGCGCTCCATCTCGCTGGTATAGCAATAATGGTTTTCATCATAGACGAGGGTATCGCAAACCTGATAAACATCATCGCCCTGACTGTGCTCCGGATGCAGCAACAGCTCGTTTTTATCCAGATAGAGTTCGCCTCGCTTCTTCATACCTCCCCATACCGTAAAGACGTATTTTCCGAAAGGCATGTCGGGGTCAAAACTTACAGGATAAGTTAATCCATCACCCTCTACTCCGAAACCTTTTTCTTCTACGACAACCTGCTGAGTGCCGTCGTCGTTGAGTCGGCTCAGACGATAGGAAAGAGACGGAACAAATGATCTAAAAGCCTGATTCTCATCCCGTTTCTCATCAGGAACAGTCTGATCAACATTGAAATAATTCTTGTCTTTCACCTCGATGTTGATACTCAGAGGAGGACATTGGTCCAGATTTTCACGGACGCACGAGGTGAATGACATAGCCAGTGCCATGCCATATATGATAACTTTTAATCTTGTCATACGCTGTTATTTATTCTGTGAGTGCCTTCTGGCTGATCAGAGTCTCTTCTGCCTTCTGGCGGTTCAATATCTCTTCAGCCACATCCACCTTGCCTTCTTTCTCGAGTAGGATGGCAAGATTGTTGGCAGCAATCTTCGACATAGGGTAATATTTCAAAGTCGTCTCATACACCTGCTTCTGCTTTTCTGCGCTCTCTGCAATCTGTGCCACATGCAGGAACTCATCTTCGCTGAAGGCATCTGGGCGGAGCTCGTACATCTGCAGCATTTCTTCATCGGTGGTGAAGTTCTTGATGATGTATGTGTAGGTGTATTCCACGCTACGGCTCTTCTGCAGATACTTCTTCTTGATGCTGTTCCAGATAGGCAGGCGGCGGATATAGCGCTCCTGCACATCATCGTTGAAGTTGGCATATCGGGTCAGGATGTTCTTCACCAACGTGCTGTCGGCATCGCC
>ERZ779725.1197-NODE-1197-length-15008-cov-2.302347_pt1 | contig 15008 bp, 13 predicted proteins | sample MGYA00511890_ERZ779725 | MGnify/ENA primary metagenome ERZ779725 (study PRJEB29588, sample SAMEA2148549) | human gut metagenome | biome: human gut; feature: human-associated habitat; material: faeces | place: Denmark | collected 2008/2010 ...
CATCTGCCATAACCTCCGTACTGTGTACAGGGAATTTCCATGCCGCCAGTGCGGAAATTGCAAGCGTTATAATTATACCTCTCATTCCCTCGGAAAGAGCGGATATATACGGAATATAATTAAAAGCAAGGCTTACCGCAAAGCATAGCAAAACGGCTCCGCATACGGCTTTATTTTTCTTTGACGGCGGAATTATCACAGCCAAAAACATTCCGAAAAGCGCAACGCTTAATGCACTCAACAAGAAATCGGGGAGTATATTCCCCGCCGCCGCTCCGAGCGCCGTGCCGATTGCCCATGCAGGTGCGGCAACGCTGACTGCGCCGTACGTATACCACGGATTTAAACAGCCCTCCTGCGCCATAGAAATCCCGAAAAACTCATCGGTCAAAAAGAAACTCATAAAAAGCCTGTGGCGCATGGGCATTTTCGCACTTATGCGCTGGCTCATCGCACAGCTCATAAGAAAATAACGCAGATTTACGATAAGCGTTATAAATGCCGTTTCGATAAGCGGTGCGGAATTTGCTATAGACGTAAAGCCTGCATATTCGCCTGCCGACGCATTGCACAAAAGGCTTGCCAAAAAGCTCTGAAACACCGTAAGCCCCGAATTTTTCGCCGCTATTCCAAGCGAAAAAGAAACGGCGAGATACCCAAGAGCAATAGGCACACCGTCTCTCATTCCGCGGCAAAATATCGTTTTATTATTTGAATTTTCCACTCTCATATATTTTCCACCCGAAAATATTATAACACAGCTTTTTCGGATAGTCAACACAGATTTTCAAATAATATGAATTTTCCACAAAAACATTGACAAAACAAAGAATTTATGGTATATTATTACCGCAATACCAATTTGCAGATTGCGTTTGGTAAAAACGCAGGCTTTGTTTTCTATACTTGTAAAAGTTGGTTTATAAAAAGTGTTGCAGCTTTTCAAAGCCATGCGTTTTTCGGTGTGTGGCTTTGCCGCACACTTTTTTAATTTGTACGGAAAAATTTTTTAAAAAAAGTGTGCGAAACATATTTGTTTGTCGCCAAACAATCTTAAGAAAACTGCGGGACATTTTTTGTTTCCGCAGTTTTCGCATTTTAATTCGGATATTCTGTGCTTTTGATGTTTTTCACAACGTCCAAATACCGTCTTGCTTCCGCTTGTGCGCTCTTCAAATCAAGATTTTTGTAGTTTCCGCATTCTTTTCTGCTTGCGCCGAAAACCTCTCCCGTGTGATTGATTATTTTTGTAAGCACACTCATTGTCTCTGCGATAACCGCACTGTTGTCCGCATTTCTCACAAGAAGATAAAAGCCCGTCTGACAGCCCATAGGTCCGAAATATATTATGTCTTTTTTGAGGCTTGAATTTCTTATATATGTTGCAAAAAGATGTTCAAACGTGTGCATTGTTATATTATCCATATAATCGCCCATATTCGGCTTGCGTGTACGCATATCATAAGTAGTTATATCTCCGTCAATCCTTGAAACATATATTCCGGGTACGATTTTATCGTGGTCAACGGTAAAGCTTGTTATTTTATTCATCTTATCAGTCCTTTCCCCACTATAATACCACATAAAAATAACTATGTCAAATAAAATTTTATTTTATTTTCAAAAAATATTGCAATTTGTACATTTTGGTGGTATAATAATAGCTGATTTATAAGGAGGCGATACAGTGGAGATTAAAGAGCTTAACAGAAATATAGCGGAAAAGAAATTTTCAAACCTTTATTTTTTCTGCGGCGAAGAAGAATATTTAAAGGACGTTTACATAAAACGGCTTATTTCCGCCGCTATCCCCAAAGAAACGGAAGCCTTCAACCTTTTTCATTTTAAGGAAAACGGCGAAATAAGAGATATAATGAACGCAATCGAGCAGATACCCGTTATGAACGAATATAAGGCGGTGTATCTTAACGAACTTGATATTTTCAAAAAAGACGCCGCTTTCAGGGACGGACTTTTGACGTCTGTTTCCGACCTTCCGCCTTATACAATCCTTATCATACGTGAAAAAAAATCGGACGAAAAAACAAAGCTCGGCAAAGAAATAAAAAAGCAGGGCGAAATCATAAAATGCGATTATCCGCAAAGTGCGGATATGAGAGCGTTTATCGCAAGGGAATTTAAGAAAAACGGCAAAAAAATTTCCGTGTTATGCGCCGACAAAATCATAAACGAGTGCGAGCGTGATATGTATGCCGTTTCAAATCTCATAGCCTCCGTAAGCGCATATATGTATGACCGCGAGGAGGTTACGGAGGATATTTTAAAGCTTTTTATTGTAAAATCCATAGATTCGGCAATATATGAGCTTACCGACAGCGTGGTATCGGGCAATGCAAAAAAGGCATACGAAATTCTAAACGGGCTTTTGCTTTTTCCGAAAAATTCTCCGCAGTCGCTTTTCAGCGCAATTTCAAACCACATAATGTCGCTTTATATAATAAAAACCTGCCAAAAGGCAAATATGAGGCAAAACGAAACGCTATCGTATTTAAACGGCAAATTTCCGCCGTTTTTGATAAATAAATATTCGGGACAGTTAAAAAGCATATCCGACGAAAAGCTCGGCGCACTTCTCGAATTTTGTGCAGACAGCGACTATAAGCTAAAAAACGGACTTTTGGAGGATACGCTGATGCCGGTTTACGAAATAATTTCAATGCTATCTCTGAGGTAAGTCTGAATAAAACCGCCCATAGCGCCGTTTTTTGCTCGGGGCGGTACAATTCGTACAGCACCGCTCACAAAAAACAGCACTATGAACAATTTTCTTTCAGACTTGGTTTTTGCGCTTTACGGCACGGGAAGGAACGATTATAACAATGGAACTTTTTATGTATACGCTAAACGGGATTCTGCCCGTTTTCCTCGTTATTTTTATAGGAATATTTTTAAATAAGCTGAACTTTTTTTCCGAGAAAACAAAGGACGAGATAATACGTCTTGTGTTTTATGTCGGAACGCCGTGTCTTATTTTTTCAAATGTGTCAAAGGCGAATTTTAAGGAGATTTTTGACGTTAGGTTTATTGTTTTTACGGTGCTTCTTATAATTGCGCTCTTTTTCCTTATGCTTGCTCTTTGCTTTTGGATAAAAGACCCGTCAAAAAAGGCGGCGGCTGTGCAGATTGCCTACCGCTCGAATTTCGCAATAATAGGCGTACCCTTGGCGGCAAATCTGCTTGACGAACAAGGTGTTGCGCTTGCGGCGGTAACGCTCGGCTTTGTCGTTATCACATATAATATTTCCGCAGTGTCTTTGCTTTCGTATTACTGTGTGGGCGGAAAAAGCCTTAAATCCACCCTTTTGGGGATAATCAAAAATCCGCTTATTATCGGCACGGCTTTGGGGCTTTTGTTTTCGGTTTTTAATATTCCCGTATTTGAAATCGCACGCAAAACCGTAGAAACAATCGGGGATATAGCGTCATCTCTGGGGCTTCTCATTATAGGCGCGACAATTACGGTAAAAGGTTTTTTAAAAAATGCGTCTTACATTTTATACAGCGTATTTTTGAGGAACGTTTTATCTCCGATACTTTTTATACTTGCGGGAGCTTTGGCAGGCTATCGGGGCGATACGCTTATGATACTTGCCATAATTTCATCGTCTCCCGCGGCGGTGAACTGCTTCGTTATGGCAAAAAGCATGGGAGCGGACGGCGACATTTCCGCCTACGGCGTATCTTTAACGAGTATAGCAAGTATGATAAGCGTTTTTTTCTCCGTCTATATAATAAAATTACTCGGTTTGGCTTGACTTTGTATAAAATATATGATAATATAAATTAAATGTGTAAATTAAAAAAAGAGGTAAATTACTATGTTTTATGATTTTAATGACAGCTCCGTAAGACTTACGGGCAGATGGTTTAAAGGTGCGGCTACCGCAACGGCGGCAGGTTCAAAGCTTGAATTTGCTTTCAAGGGCAAGATGGCTGTTATGCATTTTGATATGGAATATTCCTATGACCCTTATCCGCACATTTGGATAAGCGTTGACGGCGGCGCAAGAGTTGAGGCTCCGCTCGATACATATTTAAGAATAAACGCACAAACGGACGGGGAACACGTTGTTACCGTTATTTATAAGGGCGCTGTCGAAATGCAGCACAGATGGCATCAGCCTCTTATCGGAAAAATCGCTTTCAAAGGCTATGAGGCTGAAGAAAACGGAAAACTTCCCGAAAACAACAAAAAAATTATAGAAATCGTGGGCGATTCCATAACGGAGGGCGTACTCATAGACGCAGACCATGCGCTTTCCACTCGCCTTGAGCAGTATAACCGCCCGATACAGGACGATGTTACGGCAACCTACGGCTATCTTACGGCGGAAAATCTTAACCTTGAGCCTATCATGATGGGTTACGGCGCAGTAGGCGTTACAACCTCGGGCTGCGGAAGCGTACCAGTTGCATACGAAGCTTATCCGTATTGCTTTGAGGGCGCTCCGATACCCGATTATTCGCCCGACTATATTCTTATAAACCACGGTGCGAACGATAGAAGAAACGGTTCCGAAAAGTATATAGAAGGCTATGAAAAGCTTCTCGATGTTGTAAGAAAGCTTCACCCCGATTCAAGAATAATCGTGCTTTCGGCTTTCTGCGGCGTATATCCCGACGAGCTTAAATTTTTGGTTCAAAAATACAACAAGGAATTTAACACGGATATTCTCTTTATAGACACAAAGGACTGGATTCCCGAAGAACCGCTTCATCCGCTTCGTGACGGTCATAAGATAATCGCAGAAAATCTGACGGCAATCCTAAAGAGAGAGCTTAAATTATGATTGGCATAATAGGTGCAATGAGCGAAGAAATTTCGCATTTTTCCGAGATTATGGAAAATAAAGAAACGAAAAAATTCGGCTCGCTCGAATTTATTTCGGGAAAGATATACGGCAAGGACGTTGTATGCGCAATGTGCGGAATAGGCAAGGTCTTTGCCGCCGTTACGGCACAAACCATGATACTCTGTTACAAGCCCGATATGATTATAAATACGGGTGTTGCGGGAAGCTTGACGGACGAGCTTAAGGTTTTTGACGTTGCCGTCGGAACCGCAAGCGTGCAGTATGATTTTGATACAACCGCATTCGGCGACCCTTTGGGGCTTATCCCCACGCTTAACACGGTTAAGCTTCCGTGCGACCCGAAAATCACCGATATGCTCTGCGCCTGCGCGGACGAGCTTAAGATACCGAATAAACGCAGTATAATCGCTACTGCCGACAGATTTTTGGAGGAGGACGGCAAAAAAAGCTTTCTAAAAGAGCATTTTGGCGCTTCGGCTTGCGAAATGGAGGGCGGAAGTATCGGTCAGGTATGCGTTTTCAATAAAGTTCCGTACGGAATTATACGCTGTATTTCCGATTCTTCCGGCGGAACCGTGGACTACAATGAATTTATGGAACGCTCGGCAAAAATCAGCGCATGCATTACGGAGCTTTTTATAAAAAATATTTAGGAGGATTTTTGAAAAATGGCTTTTTTCAATAATTATTCAAAACCGGGAAAGGGTGTTGAAAAAGACGAACAGCGTCCGATTGGATTTATCATGTATTTCATCCTTTTGGGAAGAAAATTCGGCTCGTATGTCAAGCTTAATCTTATGTATTTGCTTACGTGCATACCGTCGATAATTACGATGTTTTTCGTTATTTCTTCATTCATTTTCGACGTCGGCTCATTTGATGCGGAGACACAGCCTTTTATTTTGCTTATCTCGTTTGCGCTTGCGGTTACGGTGTCTATGGTTTTTGCGCTTTCTCCCCTATCGTCGGGATTTTACTATATTCTGCGTAATTTCGCACGTGAGGAACACGCATGGATGAGTGACTTTTGGGAAATTTTTAAGAAAAATCTCAAGCACTCCTTACTCACATGGGTTATAGATTCGATTGTTGTTATTTTGGGAATGTTGGCTCTTCGTATATACGCTATTTTTATTCTTGCGCAAAACAGTCTTTATATTATACCGCTTGTAATTCTCATATTTGCGCTTATCGTTTTTGCGCAGTCCGTGCCGTACCGCTGGACGGCAATGGTTACATTTGAATCAAAACTTTCGCAGACGTACAAAAATTCGATATATTTCGTTTTGGGAAACACCTGGAGAGGACTTGCACAATTTATCTTTTCGCTGATTTTTGCGGCTGCTGTTACGGCAGCTTGCGTGCTTTTCTCAATTTTGGCATACATTGTTGTGGCGATAATCGGATTTTCGGCATTCGGACTTATTCAGGCGGTAACGATTTACCCCGTTATTTATAAATACACAAACGGAGACCGTGCAGAATGAACATAGAAAAAGAGCTTGACAAAATTCTCAATGACGTTGAAAAGCCGGGACGCTATATCGGCGGCGAATGGGGCAGCACGATCAAGTGCGATGACGGAATCGACCTTGATTTTGTATACTGCTTCCCCGATATATATGAAATCGGTATGTCGCATCTGGGCATAAAAATACTTTACGATATTGTAAATAAACAAAAAAACATGCGTGCACAGCGTGCGTTTATGGTTTGGGGCGATATGGAGGAAAAAATGCGGGAGCACGGTATTCCGCTTTATACCATGGAAAACAAAATGCCTCTTATAAAGGCAGACGTTTTGGGCTTTACATTACAATATGAGCTTTGTTTTTCTACTGTCCCCGCCATGCTTGACCTTTCGGGAATACCCGTTTTGGCAAGTGAGCGTGATGAATCGTACCCTTTAATCTGTGCAGGCGGACCGTGTGCGTACAATCCCGAACCGCTTTGCGATTTTATTGACTTCTTCTTTATCGGAGAGGGTGAAGAATCCACACTTTGGGTTTGCGACGCAATAATCGAAGAAAAGGAAAAAGGAAGCACAAAGGCGGAAATTCTGCGCAGGCTTTCCGAAATTCCGAGTATTTACGTTCCGAGCCTTACGGAGGTTACGTATAACGAGGACAACACAATAAAATCAATCGAAAAAACCGTCCAAAAGGTTATCGTTGCCGATTTTAATAATGTTGAATATCCCACAAAGCTTCCCGTACCGTATACGGAGGCGGTGCATGACAGAATAACCATGGAGGTTATGAGGGGCTGTATGAGAGGGTGCCGTTTCTGCCAGGCAGGATATATATACCGCCCCAAGCGTGAAAAATTGCCCGACAAGCTGTACAGTCTTATCTGCGAATCATATAAAAACACGGGCTATGACGAAATTTCTCTTTCGTCATTAAGCACGAGCGATTATACGGGTTTGGGCGAGCTTAAGGAAAAGCTTCATGATTTTAAGAAAAAAAATATGGTAAACGTTGCTCTCCCGTCACTGCGAATCGACAATTTCAAGGAAGAGGCTTTGGAGAGCATAAACGAAATACGAAAAAGCACCGTTACGTTTGCGCCCGAAGCAGGCACACAGCGTATGCGCGATATAATCAACAAAAATATTTACGAAGACGAAATAATGAATACAATGAAATTCGTATTTGAAAACGGTATGTCAACCGTAAAGCTTTATTTCATGATTGGTCTGCCGTTTGAAACGGACGAGGACGTTTTGGGCATATGCGAGCTTGCGAAAAAGGTTGAAAGCCTGTATTTTGAAACACCTAAGGAAAAAAGGGGCGGACGTCTTACGCTGACGGTTTCCGTTTCGTCTTTTGTTCCGAAGGCGCATACTCCTTTTCAGTGGGCAGGTCAAAATCCGTATCAAGAATTTATGCGCAAGCAGGAGCTTCTGAAAAACAATCTGCGTTCAAAAAATATAAGACTTCATTGGCACGAGTCGCAGATTTCCGTTTTGGAGGGAATTTTTGCACGAGGCGACAGGCGTTTGGGAAAGGTTTTGTACGAGGCTTTCAAATCGGGCTGTCGGCTTGACGGCTGGTCGGAATGTTTTTCCTATGAAAAATGGATGGACGCATTCCAAAAATGCGGTATAGACCCGACATTTTATAACGAGCGCGAGCGTTCATATGATGAAATTCTTCCGTGGGAAACGGTTTCCTGCGGTGTGAAAAAAGAATTTTTCATATCGGAAGCCGAAAAGGCAAAGCAAGCGCAAACCTCACCGAACTGTGCGGAAAAATGCCTGAACTGCGGTGTAAACCGCTTTAAATGCGATTCAATTTGTTATTCAAAAAGAACCCCTATAAAGGAATAAGGCGGAACGTTCCGCCTTATTTTTTATCTTATGAAATTCGTGCGCACTCCCTTTTCAGCTTCGGGCGCTTCTATGCCGTTTTTCTTTCCAAGCTCTATAAGCTTAAGCAGCCATGCCATGTTTCTGCCAAGGTTTCTCATGGTCTGCAAGCCCTCCTCGTCCTTTAATACGTCCTCGGGCTTGTTTCCGTGAACCATATTCCAGTATGTTGAGGAAACAACGGGCATCTGCGAAATTGTAAAATATTTGTTAAGTACATCAAATGACGCCGTTGTACCGCCGCGTCTTGCGCTTGCGACAGCCGCACCCGGCTTATGCGCAAAGTTTGCGCCGCCTGCATAGAATATTCTGTCAAGAAGTGAAAGTATACGTCCGCTCGGGTGAGCGTAGTAGACGGGTGTTCCGAATATAAAGCCGTCCGAGGTTTTCGCCTTTTCTATAATTTCGTTTACCGCATCGTCCCCGAATGCGCACTTACCGCCGTTATTCCGACAGGCTCCGCAGCCGATACAATCTCTAATCGCATCGCTTCCGATATTAAAAATTTCCGTTTCGATTCCCTCGTCATTTAAAATCCTTGCAGCCTCCGAAAGCGCCGTATATGTACAGCCCTTTTCATGACAGCTTCCGTTTATAAGCAAAACCTTCATATTATCAAATCCTTTCATATAAATATATGATTTTCATCTATAATTATATCACGCAAGCTCTCATTTGTCAATAAATTATTCGGGTATTCTCTTGACATATAGGGAAAAATCGTTTATAATTAGTTTAGGTGATTAGAATGAAACTGAAAAACATTATAGAAAAACTGGAAAGCTTTGCGCCGCTTTCGCTTTGCGAGGATTGGGATAATGCGGGGCTTATGATTGGCGGAAACGAACGTGAAATAAAAAGTGCGGCTGTTGTTCTTGACGTAACGCAGAAAGCGGTTGATTTTGCTGTTTTAAACTCCTGCGATTTAATCGTATCGCACCACCCTTTTATTATGCCGAAGCTTACGGAAATTAATTTTGATACGAAAAAGGGCGAGCTTACGGAAAAGCTTATCAAAAACGGCATTTGCGTTTACTCCATGCATACGAATTTTGACACCGCCGTTTCGGGCGTAAACGATACCTTAATCGAGCTTTTGGGCGCTGAAAATTTAAGCAAAGACGAAACGTGCGTTCTGAAAAAAGCAAGGCTGAAAGAAGAATTAACGCTTGAAGGCTTTATAGAAAAAGTGAAGAAAACGCTTGATATTTCTCATGTTACATACTGCGGTTCGTTTACGAAAAAGGTATCCGAAATCGCCGTATGCGGAGGTGCGGGCGGTTCGCTCATATCCGAATGTCTTGACTGCGATGCGCTCCTTACGGGAGAGGCGAAATATCACGAATACCAGCAGGCATCAGAATCGGGTCTTGCGGTTGTGTCGGGCGGTCATTTTGAAACGGAAAACATAACGCTTTATAAAATCCGAGAACTGCTTACGAATTTGGGAATCGACGTCAAGGACGGAGAAATCCACGAAAGCTTTTGTAAAATCATATAAATCGGGAAACAGTCTCCGTTTTGGAGGCTGTTTTTTTGCAAGTTATGACGTTTTTTTGCAAATTATGGCATTTATATTGAAATAAGCGGCGAAATCGTATACAATAGAGGAAAAGAAGGTGCGGTTTTGGACATTTTTAATTATATTGTTGTAACATTATACGGATATATAATAACGCTTTTGTTTACAAAAGAAACAAAGGCTTTACGTCATGCCATCGGGCTTTGCGCTCTTTTTTGCGCAAGCGGAATTATTAATCTTGCGCTTTATAAAAGCGTTTCCGCTCAAACGCTCTATATGCTTTATCCCCTGACCGTTCATCTTCCGCTTTTTATTTATTTTATGCTGTTTTTAAAATCGTCATTTTATGAAACGCTTTTTGCGCTCACAACAGCGTATATGCTTACAGAGCCGAGAAAACAGCTTTGCGAGCTTTTGTCATACGCATTGGGCGGCAATACTTTGGCAATTGTATTTTCGGAAATTTTTGTGTCGGCAGTTCTTCTTTTTCTTATCAAAAAATTTCTGTCGCCGATTGTTATACGGATTTTCAAATCGGAAAAAAAGGAAGCAAACTACCTTTGCATAATTCCGACCGTCATATACTTAATAACGTATGCGCTTACGGTTTACAGCGATTTCCTCTACCGCTTCCCCGTGATAACAATTCCCGTTTTAACGTCTGTTTTATCGGTGCTTTTCATCTGCTTTCTGCTGTTCTTTTTTGAATATATATGCTTTAACGAGGATATTCGGCACGGACGGGAGCTTTTGAATTTACAGCTTATGTCCGCAAAAAAGCTTATTGATTATATGGACAAAAGCGGAACAAGCCTTTGCCAAAACAAAACCGTAAATGCGTTTTTGTGTATGTATCAAAAAGAGGCAAAGCAAAAAAATATAGATTTCGTATGCTTTTCAAACCTAAACGAAACGAGCGGCGATATTTCCGAAACGGCAGTAATCATAACGTCTATTCTTGACGATGCCATGGAGCGTGCGAACAGCCGTATCGAATTTGAAATATCGCAGAAAAACGGTCAGCTGTGCGCTATGGCGCTTTCTGATGCAAAAGGAATATACTCCCCCTCCATGCTCGGCGTCTTAAATTCGATAGCGAAAAAATACGGCGGTATGCTCTATACGGACGAAACCTCATACAAGGTTCAAATTTCGGTGAAAATAAAATTATAAAAAATATTCTGTAAACACTTGACATTTTCGACATAATGTATTATAATAGTATCGTTAGTCATTAATATTTGGCTTATATTTCCTTTGAAGCACTCGGAATTGCAGGGCGCAAGACCGTTTGCGGAGGAAACTCTGGAGAATTCATTAAGTTGAATACCGAAGGTGCAAGGCTCACAGAAAATCATTTTTTCCGATGTGCGCTCAATCTCTCAGGTAAACAGACAGAGCAAATTTTTTTAAGAGTAGAATTTGTGTTGCGTTCTCCGGGTCTGCCGATATTTTGGCAGATTTATTTTTTTATTGAAGGGAGAAACAAAAAAAATGGACGCACTCTTAAAGATTGTTCAGACAATCAATATGTACCTTTCCGACTATATTCTTATCATTCTTCTTATCGGAACGGGTCTCTATTTCAGCATCAAAACAAACTTTGTACAGATAAGATGCTTTAAAGAAGGAATGAAAAAGGTTTTCGGCGGAATAACGCTTTTTGCAAAAACGGAAAACGGCGGAATGACTTCGTTTCAGGCTCTCGCAACAGCTGTTGCGGCACAGGTAGGAACAGGTAATATCGTAGGCGCCTGCGGAGCTATCCTTATAGGCGGCCCCGGTGCAATACTCTGGATGTGGATTATCGCATTTTTCGGAATGGCTACAATATATGCCGAAGCGGTTTTGGCACAGAAAACAAGAGTTATTCATGAGGACGGCAGTATTTCGGGCGGTCCCGCATACTACATAACACAGGCATTCAAAAATAAATTCGGAAAATTTTTGGCAGGTTTCTTCGCAATCGCTACAATACTCGCCCTCGGATTTTTCGGATGTATGGTACAGTCTAACTCCATCGGCGAAAGCATTAACACGGCTACGGGTGTTCCCACATGGGTTATAGGCATTGTTGTTTCCGTTATATGCGCATTTGTTTTCTTAAGCGGAATCAAAACTCTTGCTTCCATAGTTGAAAAGCTCGTTCCCGTTATGGCAGTTATATATCTTTTGGGCGGTATAATAATTATCGTTGCAAGAATTCAGTATATCCCCGAAACTTTCGGTCTTATTTTCAAATATGCGTTCATGCCAAACGCTATAATCGGCGGCGGTATCGGTATGGCTCTTAAGACGGTTATCAGCCAGGGTGCAAAGAGAGGCTTGTTCTCAAATGAAGCAGGTATGGGTTCAACACCCCACGCTCATGCGCTCGCACATGTTAAAGAACCCCATGAACAGGGTATCACAGCTATGATTGGCGTATTTATCGATACATTCGTTGTACTTACAATGACTGCACTTGTTGTTATATCAACTCTCTATGCAGGAAAAGGCTTGCTCGCAGGCGGTACACCCGAAATGCTCCAAAATGTAATTGCCGACTACACAAAGACGAATATGGCACAGCTTGCATTCGGAGAAGTTTTCGGCGGAAAAATCGCAGGCTACTTCATCGCTGTCTGCCTGTTCATGTTTGCATTTTCGACAATCCTCGGCTGGAACTTGTTCGGTAAAATAAACATACAGTATTTATTCGGCAAAAAAGCCGTTACGGTTTATTCGATTATCGCAATCGTATTTGTATTTTTTGGCTCAATGCTTTCGAACGACCTTGTTTGGGAATTGACAGACTTCTTTAATCAGCTTATGGTTATCCCCAACGTTCTTGCACTTTTCGCGCTCGGAAAGCTTGTTGCGGACGAAGCGAAAAAACACTAAAAAGCATATCAAAAAAAGACGGTTTCAATGCGAACCGTCTTTTTTGTTTACAATAATTTTATACTCCGCTGTATGCGTTAAAACCGCCGTCAACAGGGATTACAACGCCGTTTACAAATGAAGATTTTGAGCTGTCGGCAAGAAAGATAAGCGTTCCCAAAAGTTCTTCGGGTTTTCCGAAGCGTCCCATTGGCGTTTGCGAAAGAATTTTTTCGCTCCTTTGGGTATATGTTCCGTCCTCGTTCATAAGAAGCTTATGATTCTGCGCCGTTAAGAAAAATCCCGGTGCAATAGCGTTTACACGGATTCCTACCTTGGAGAAATGAACGGCAAGCCATGCGGTAAAGTTTGAAACAGCCGCCTTTGCGCCGCTGTATGCGGGAATACGTGTGAGCGGACAAAACGCATTCATAGAGGAAACGTTTATAATAACCGCGTCTTTTTTGCCTATCATATCCTGCGCAAAAGCCTGCGTAGGCATAAGCGTTCCCAAAAAGTTAAGATTGAACACAAATTCAACTCCCTTGGGGTCTAAATCAAAAAACGTCTTTATTTCGCTGTCCTCCAAATCCTTAGGGTCAAAATAATCCTTTGTAGTAGTTCCCTTGGGATTGTTTCCGCCTGCTCCGTTTATAAGAATATCGCACGTGCCTAACTTTTCGTTTACTTTTTTGCGTGCGTTTTCAAGGCTTTCCTTATCAAGAACATTTGCTTCTACGGCAATTCCGCCGATTTCGTCAGCCACTTTTTTCGCCGCGTCATAATTCAAATCCAAAACGGCAACGCGCGCGCCGTTTTCGGAAAGCGCATGAGCAAATGCGGAACAAAGAACACCTGCGCCGCCTGTTACGACAGCGACTTTATTTTCAAAAATTTTCATACTAAAAATCCTTTCTCAAAATTTATTTTATAAGCCCTGCCACAGACCGTTTATATATGCCGCACCGAGAGCTCTGTCATAAAGTCCGTAGCCTGCTTTACCGGTTTCGCCCCAAATCATTCTGCCGTGGTCGGGACGGATATAGCCGTCAAAGTTATTTTCTTTAAGAATTTTCACAATTTTCACTATGTCGAGCGAGCCGTATTCCGAAAAATGCGCCGTTTCTTCAAAGCTTCCGTCGGGGAAATTCTTAACGTTTCTTATATGCATGAAGTGTATTCTTCCCTGCTTTACATATTTTTCAACCATATGGGGAATATCGTTTGACGAACAGCAGCCCAATGAGCCTGTGCAGAACGTAAGTCCGTTATATTCGCTGTCATAAAGCTTCAAAAACCTGTCGATATTCTTTTCGTTTGTTATAATTCTGGGAAGTCCGAAAATGGGATAAGGCGGATCGTCGGGGTGTATCGCCATTTTTACGCCTGCCTCCTCCGCAACGGGGATAATTTCCGACAAAAAGTAACGCAGATTTTCCCACAAATCCTCCTCCGTTATTTTTGAATATTCATTGAACAGAGCCTTTAAATCTTCCTTTTTGTAGCTTGTGTCCCAGCCGGGAAGCGAAAGCTCGCCCGTCAGCGGATTCATTTTTTCAAGCTGTTCCTTATAGTAAACAAGAGCCTTCGAGCCGTCGAACAGCTCCTTGTCAAGCTGTGTTCTCGTCCAGTCAAAAACGGGCATAAAATTATAGCAAATACATTTAATGCCTGCTTTTCCCAAACGTCTTATATTTTCTTTGTAGTTATCGATATACTTCCCACGTGTCGGCTTTCCGAGCTTTATATCCTCATGAACGGGAACGCTTTCTATCACCTCGAACAGCAGTCCTGCGTCCTCTGTGGTTTTTTTCAAATCCAGGATACTTTCTTCGCTCCATACTTCACCGACGGGAACATCATAAACAGCCGTAACTATAGCTTTCATATTGGGTATTTGCCTTATGTATTCTATTTTTACGGGGTCATCATGTCCGTACCAACGAAATGACATTTTCATGTTTATTTTCCTCCTTTTGTTCTTTATTACATATTAACACAAAAACGATGCCGTTACAATTGCTTTTTTTGCTCTAAATATTGCAAATCTTGCGGTGCATAGATTTAGACATTTATTCACATTTCGATTTTTTTCGCATATACTTTTACCGTGAGGCGCAATGTCTCACAAAAAAGAAAGCGAGTGATCTGATGAATATTTATAAAAACAAAATAGATGAAAATATAAACAACGGCTGCTGCGGAGGCTGCTGCTGTAAGCTGACAGGTCCTACAGGCCCGATGGGTCCCACGGGGCCGACAGGACCGCAAGGCATTCCGGGACCTGACGGCTTAACAGGCGCAACAGGTCCTACAGGCCCTCAGGGCACAACAGGCTTGACAGGCGCAACAGGTCCCACAGGTCCTCAGGGCGCAACAGGCTTAACAGGCGCAACAGGTCCTACAGGCCCTCAGGGCG
>ERZ779725.1204-NODE-1204-length-14951-cov-1.944750_pt1 | contig 14951 bp, 7 predicted proteins | sample MGYA00511890_ERZ779725 | MGnify/ENA primary metagenome ERZ779725 (study PRJEB29588, sample SAMEA2148549) | human gut metagenome | biome: human gut; feature: human-associated habitat; material: faeces | place: Denmark | collected 2008/2010 ...
AAACCAGCCGCCAAGGATATTCTTTACACGATGGCTAACAGCATGGCTATGAACACGGGATACGCGACCCCGCCGGAAGTTTTCAACGAGTGGAACGGAGTAACGCTTGCGATAGGTACGCTCGACAACGAATACGCAGCAAGCGTAGGCGGCGTAACTTTTAATCCGGACGCTTTCGAGGGAACGACCGTCCCCGATAATTCCGAAATAGTCTACACGTTGAAAGAGGGCAGCGCGCTCCCGAAAGGGCTTACTATGGACGAACATGGAAACATAACGGGCGTTTGCGCGGAAGAAGTTTCTTCGTATAAGTTCACGGTCGTGGCAACTTACCAAAATACGATTAAGGAAGCGACTTTCATAATAACGGTCGCAAACATTAACGGTTCGATAGTGTACGTCGGCGACGAAAACAACATTTCGTTAAAACACGGCGAAAGTGTGGAAAAATCGCTTGCTACGGCAAAAATCGTCAAGCCGGGCGCAACCGAGGAAGAGATAAAGAACTTCCCTCCGATAAAATATTCGCTTAAAAACGGCAGTATTCTTCCCGACGGGCTTACGCTTTCTTCGGACGGTGTTTTAAAGGGTACGCCGACAAAAACTTGCAAAGATTACAAGATAACGGTGGAGGCGAGCGCGCTCGGATTCAAAACAATTTCGGCGGACTTTACTCTCGACGTTCTCTATTCGCTTTCTTTCGACGGCGGAAAACTTCTCGACGGCAAGATGGGAAAAACTTACTTCGATAAGGTAAGATTCGCCACGGGTGCGGACGAAGTAATAACCTATTCGCTTAAATCGGGCAGCTCGCTCCCCGCGGGCTTAACGCTCACCGAGGGCGGATATATAGTCGGCACGCCGAGGGAATGCGTAACGGACTACTCTTTCACGGTCGTATCTTCCTCCGCTTTTACGACGGACAAAGAGGCGGAATACTCGATAACGATCGGCATAAATTATAACGCCGTAGAGCTGCCAGTGGCGGACGAGGGAGTAAGGTTTGAAAGCTCGCTTGCTTCGGCGCAGGGTAACGGCAGTGTAAAATACTTGCTGAAATCGGGAAAACTCCCTGAGGGGCTTACCATAAGCGAGGACGGCGAACTCACGGGTACGCCGACTGAAAGCGGCGAATTCGAATTTGTCGTCGAAGCGAGAGAGGACGGCGTGAAAGGCGACGAAATAACCGTTAAGCTTTACGTCAACGGAAGCGGAAAAACCCAAAAAAGCGGTTGCGCGGCTAAGGTCAATCCGGGCGTTATCGCTCTTCCGTCGCTCATAGCTTTGTGCTTTATCGCGCTCACTAAGAAAAAATATAACCTGAAATAAAAAGGAGCTTAATTATGAAAAAACTACTCAGATACTTAACTTGCATTACTCTTATCGTTTCGCTCTGCGCACTGTTTGCTTCTTGCGACATGGGCGGCGACGATTCTTCGGCTCCTCAGGGCGGCGGTTATGAAACTTACGTTATGGAAGCTGAATATATAGACCTGACTGGCATACAGGGCGGCGGCGTTTCTTACGAAAAGAGCGGCGTAAATATGATTTACGGTAATGGCACCGACGCCGAAAAGGAGCTTGGTTGGAGCAACGGTTATTACGTTTACGCTACCGACGCGGACGGGCTTTCGTTAAAGTTCGTCTTTGACAGCGCGTCGGCGACGAAGGGCGTTTCCTTAACGCTCAGGCTCGGCAACGAGAACGGCACTTTCGAATTCAACCCCGATAACCTCGTTTTAAAACTCAACGGCGAGGAAATCGACTATTCGCCGATAACGATAAAAGGTCCCGTTACGCTTGAAAAGATGACTTTCAAGGATTACACCGTCGCGAACAACCTTTCACTCAAAAAAGGCGAAAACGAAATAAGCTTCACCGTCAAAAACTCGGGCGGCGGGTACACAACAGGTCCGCGCATAGATTGCATTAAGTTGAAATCGAAGTCTAAGCTTGATTTCCGCGCAAAGACGGGCAACATCGCGGAGAGAGATAACAGCGATATTTAACGTATGAAAAAGAAACTTTCGAAAGCCGTAAAAATATGGCTTTGGGTGTCCGCGCCGCTTCTTAGCATAGTGCTGACGGCGAGCATACTTCTCGTCAACGTACCGTTTTTTAAAGGAACGATAGATTCCGTTTTCGGCAGCGGTTCGCAGACCTTAAAAGGCGACGCCTCGAAGTATATTTATTACGAAAAAGATTACGAAAACAAACAAAAAACGCTCGAAGCGGCAAACAAACTCAACGAGAAAATCTGCGAAGAGGGCTTTACCCTTTTAAAAAACGAGGATAAAGCTTTGCCGCTTAAAAAGGGCGCAAAGATCAGCGTTTTCGGCAACAATTCCGTCAATCCCGTATACGGCGGTTCAGGTTCGAATGCGGGCGGCTCGCACGGCGGAGAGGCGGCTACGCTTTATTCGTCGCTTTCCGCCGCCGGCTTTACGGTCAACCCCGTGATGAAAGCCTTTTACGATAATTCTTCGGTTACCCGCCCGGCAGCTCCCGGCATGGGCAGTATTCTGACGGGCTTTCCGATAGCCGAAGTTCCGCTTTCTTCCTACACTTCAACCGTTAAGGACAGTTATAAAGAGTATAACGACGCGGCGATTGTGTTTTTGTCGAGAATGGGCGGCGAGGGCTTCGACTTGCCCCGCACTATGTTCTACGACGGCTCAAAGTACACTAATTGGAACGGTTCGACCGTTATCCCGGGCGCGAAAGGAAAAGACAGTCACTACCTCGAACTTGACTTAAACGAAACGGACATGATAAGGGAAGCGTGCGAAAACTTCGATAAAGTAATCGTCGTTTTAAACAGCTCGTCCGCTATGGAACTCGGATTTTTGACGGACGGGAGCTTCCCCGATACGCTTAAAGCCGCCGTTTGGGTGGGTAGCCCCGGGACTTCGGGCTTGAATGCGCTCGGCAGAATTTTAAACGGTGAAGTCAACCCGTCGGGCAGAACCGTCGATACTTACGCGCGCGACTTTACGCTCGACCCCACGTGGAACAACTTCGGCAACAATTTAAAACAAGACGGAAACAGATATATCCGTGACGGCAAGGCGATAAACGCTTACTTCGTTAATTACGTCGAAGGCATTTACACGGGATATCGGTATTACGAAACGAGAGGCGCGGAAGAAGCCGCGGCGGGAAACAGCGAATGGTATAATAAAAACGTTGTTTTCCCGTTCGGTTACGGGCTTTCCTACACCGACTTCGAATGGACGGTTAAGCCTTTGAAAACGGAAACGACTTTTACGGGCGATGACGAACTCAAATTCGAAGTGACGGTTAAAAACACCGGCTCGGTAAAAGGAAAAGACGTTTTGGAGCTTTATTACACTTCGCCTTATACTAAGGGCGGAATAGAAAAATCCCACGTTGTTTTAGGCGATTTTATAAAGACGAAACTTCTTGAACCGGGAGAAAGTCAAACGTACACTCTTTCCGTTTCCGCTCGGGATATGGCTTCTTACGACTATTCCGACAAGAATAACAACGGGTTTAAGGGTTACGAACTCGAAAGCGGGAGTTATTCCGTAAAGATTGCTAAAAACGCGCACGATACGGGAACGGCGTTTACTTACAAGATTGAAAGCGGCGTGAAGTACAAAACCGACGAGGTAACGGGTACGACCGTGAAAAACCTTTTCGACGACGTAAGCGGGCGCATTACAAAGTATTTTTCGCGCGCGAACTTTGGGGGGACTTTCCCGAAAAAGCTTACGGACGAAGATATGGTTGTCACAAAGGCTTTGACCGATACCTTTAACTACAAGCTTAACGATACTTCCGCCGACCCGTGGTATACTACCGAAAAGCCCGTCCAACAGGCGAAAAGCTTGGCGGAGAATCAAACGAAAATTAAGCTTTACGAACTTATAGGCAAGGATTTTGACGACCCGAAGTGGGACGAGCTTTTAGACCAACTCACGGTTGACGAAATGGTAAGGCTCGTTTCAAGGGGTAATTATCATACCGAACAGCTCGAAAACATCTTAAAGCCCCGCACCATCGACGCCGACGGACCTATGGGGTTCAGCGTGTTTATGGGTGACCCGTCCGTTTACGACACTTGTTTTTATGCTTCCGAATGCGTTCTCGGCGCGACCTTTAACGTCGAAATCGCCAAAGAAACGGGAGTAATGATAGGCAACGAAAGCCTCGTCGGGTACGAAAACGGCGACGGCAGAACGTATTCGGGCTGGTATGCGCCCGCAATGAACATTCACCGTTCGCAGTTCGGCGGCAGAAACTTCGAGTACTATTCCGAAGACCCCGTTTTGTCGGGCAAAATGGCGACGGGCGTTGTTAAAGGCGCAGCCGAAAAGGGCGTTTACGCCTATTGCAAGCACTTTGCTTTAAACGACCAGGAAACCAACCGTGACACGACCGGTCTTGTAACCTGGGCGGACGAGCAGACCATGCGCGAAGTTTACTTTAAGCCTTTCGAAGAAGTCGTAAAGACAGGAAAAACCACGGCTATGATGTCGGCGTTCAACCGCATAGGCGGAACGTGGGCGGGCGGAAGCTATCCGCTTCTCACTTCGCTTTTGCGTGAGGAGTGGGGCTTTAAAGGCGTTGTAATAACCGATTATAACCTTACGCCGTATATGAACGTCGACCAGATGATTCGCGCCGGCGGCGACCTTAATTTAAGCGCGGGCAAAGATTTTAAAGACGTCGATTCCGCAGTTGCGGTTACTTCCTTGCGCCGCGCAAGCAAGAACGTTTTGTATGCCGTTGCGAACAGCAATGCTATGAACGGACTCGGAGAAGGCGTAAGAATAAGCTACAACAAAGCGGTGTGGGAGATAATCTTAATCGTTTGCGATTGCGTTTTGTTCCTCGCTCTCGCCGCGTGGGGGCTTGTCGCTTTCCGTGTGTTTTCAAAGGGCAAAAAAACCGCTTGATTTGCGGTTAATCGACTTATAGCCTAACTTTTCACATAAAAACCGCCTCCGCCGTCAAGGGTGGAGGCGGTTTTTATGTGAAGTTTGCCTTGCGGCAAGTGATGTTTGCTGCGCAAGTGATGTTTGCTATGCAAGTGAAGTTTGCCTTGCGGTAAGTGATGTTTGCCTTTGACAAGTTGCGGATTCACAAAATTATAATAAAAAATAGGGTTAAAGCGGTGTTTGCCTATGATAAGGCGAAATTCGCGGGTATGATTTTTAAAAAACTTTTTCTTAAAATCGCCGATAAAAAGCATTGTTTTGATACGCTAAAAAATAATCTTAAAATTATTTTTAAAAAGGGTATTGACAATTATTGACAATGGGGATATGTTGTGTTAAAATATAAAAAGTGAAAATGTTTTTCCGCGAAAAAAAGCGGCGAAAATGTTTATAACTTTACAACAAAATAGAGGATTTTTGTCCTCTCCTCCCGAAAAACAAGGGTTTAAACGAAAAATGTCGATAACCCGTAAAATCGGGGGGGGGCACTTCTTTGAGTAAAAAAAACGCCGTTGGCGATTATTAAAATTTTGTGTAAAAAACGAGATTTTGATAATGTGAAAAACGACAAACAACGAAAAGGTCTTTCGTCGGATCGCTTGAAAAAGAAGTGTCGCAAGGGATTGCGTCGCTTTTTTTTAGCGACGGGGAAAGGCTTTTTTTTGTTGTTGTCGGGTGAGAATTTATATTAAGTCGTAACGGAAATATTCCGCCGTTTCGCGCTTAAATAAATACGGCTTAACTTTGCCGCCGCTTCGTTAAGTCGGTTTTCAAAACTCAAGGAGGTTTTTCATGAAAAGCAAAGGAATGAACAAATTTTTAAAACTCGGTATTCACTGCGTATGCGCGATTGTCTTAATCGTCGCGGTGATAGTGACTAACGTGATTTTAAAACCGATGGAAGAACAAATATCTTCTTTCTTGTCTCAACCGATTGTAGACGAAGAGGCGTTGGCTGTAAGCAGCGCGTCCGGGCAAAAGCTTTCGGAAAGAATTGTCGAGGAAGGCGCGGTAATGTTCAAAAACGAGAACGACGTGCTTCCTTTAGACTATTCCAAGGACAAAAAAGTCAACGTGTTCGGGTGGAGGTCGGTCGACTGGATTCACGGCTCGGTCGGTCCTAACGCTTCGGGCGGCGTCGCGCCGGAAACGGGCGATTATTCGACGAACATAGGGCTTTTAAAGGCGTTGAAAAACTACGGTATTTCATATAATGCCCGTTTGCAGGCTATGTATGAAAGTTATCACGAACCCGATAACGCTTTGCCGGGATTCGGCAACCCGCTTATATCTAACTTCGTGCCGTTAGTCGAGCCGGATATAAACAATAAAAGTTATTATTCGGACGAACTTTTAGAGTATAGCAAGAGCTTTTCCGACGTGGCAATCGTCGTTATAGGGCGCATGGCGGGCGAGGGAATGAACGCTTCTTCCTCTTCTCAATCAAAGCGAGGCGACGGAAACACGGACGATTCGACGAGGCATTATCTCGAAATCTCGACCGAGGAAGAAAACCTTTTAAAATACGTAGGCGCAAATTACGAAAAGGTCATAGTTCTTCTTTCGGTTGCCAATCAGTTCGAATGCGGATTTTTGAACACTATACCCGGTATAGATTCTTGCCTTTACATAGGCTTTACCGGCACGCGCGGCGTAAACGCTTTGCCTAAGGTTTTATACGGCGAAGTATCTCCTTCCGGTCACGCGGTGGATACGTTTGCTTACGACTTATGGACTAACCCCGCAAACGTGTACGGCGGCGCAAGCTACCTCGATTACGGTCGCGGCTACACCGATTACGTGGAAAACATTTACGTCGGTTATAAGTGGTACGAAACGGCGGACGCGGAAGGGTTCTGGAAAGATTATAAGAACGAGAAAGACGCGCCGGGCAAGACCGGGTACGAAGCCGTAGTTCAGTTCCCGTTCGGGTACGGATTAAGCTACAACACGTATTCGTGGGAAGTAGCGGAAATTTCCGTTGCGCCCGAAAGCGAAATAACCGATTCGACAAAGATAAACATAACGATAAACGTTACAAACAACGGCAATGTCCCCGGGAGAGAAGTAATTCAGGCGTACGTCACTCCGCCGTACACCCCGGGCGGAATAGAAAAATCTTCGGTTGCCCTTTGCTCCATTGCGAAAACCGAGATAATTCAGCCGGGAACGACCGTCCCCGTGTCGATTACCGTGGACGCATACGACTTTTTATCATACGATTGTTACGATAAAAACGGCGACGGACACAAAGGTTACGAATTGGAAGCGGGAAGTTACGAACTTAAACTCATGACGGACGCTCATAACGTAAAGAAAGTAACGTATAACTCCGCGGAGCAAGACGGCGCGTTTAAGTACAACGTTGCAAAAACAATTAACGTAGACAAAGACCCCGTTACGAATCAGACGGTTAAAAACCTTTTCACCGGCGCGGACGCGGTTGACGCAAGCCCCATCGACGCGGGCGAAAAGGACGGAACTTATCCCGTTGAAATCGGCTGGTTTTCAAGAGCCGGGAAAGACGGAAAATGCGCGTTCCCCGCACAAGAGGGCTGGAAGCAGGAAAGAAGAAACGCCAACCCCGCCTCTAAACGCGACCCCGCTTCGAGCGTAGGTAAGGTTTGGACGGACTGGGCGAATGCTGCGACCAACGAATTTGGCAACGAGGTTTCGACCGAAAAGCCGACTTGGGGCGTAAATAAAGACTTGAAGGTAACGACGGAAAATAAGATAAACGAGCTCGGCAAAAAGTTAGGCGCGGACTACAACGCGCCCGAATGGGAAGATTTGCTCAACCAGCTTTCCATGACCGAAGTAGTTACGCTTTTTAACGGCTATTACGGTTCTAAGGCAATTTCGTCCGTCGGCAAACCGTGGCTTGCGGACTACGACGGACCCGCGCAAATAAAAGGCTTCACTTCGGCTCCTCGCGGAACGGGTTATCCTACAATGACCGTTGTGGCGGCAACGTTCAACCCGAATCTTGCGTATGAGTTCGGTCAGTCTTACGGTAAAGACATGATAAGCGTCGGCGTGTACGGAATCTGGGGCTGGGCTATGGATACGCACAGAACGGCTTGGTTCGGGCGTAACCACGAGTCCCCGTCCGAGGACGGCGTTCTTGCCGGTATAATAATATCCAACGCCGTCAAGGGTTTGAGTACCACGGGCAGATATTGCTTCATCAAGCACTTTGCTCTTTACGGCTCGGGCAATCAGCACAGATTCTTAACAGAACAGAACCTGCGTGAAAATTATCTGCGCGGGTTCAGAATGGCTTTTGTGGACGGCGAAGCTCTCGGTTGCATGACGACCTATCAGGGCGTAGGCGCGGAACACAGCGAATCCACAACGGCTCTTTTAACGGGCGTACTTCGTAAAGAATGGGCTTTCAACGGCGCAATCACAACCGACTATATCGGCAAAAACTTCTGGTGCGAATCTATCATTCGTTCGGGCGGAAACCTCGGTATGGGCGTATCGCTCAGTAAGGGCGGCTTCTCCGATTACAAGACCGTAACGCCGACCGTAAGGTTCCAGAACAGGTTGAGAGAATCGGCTCATCAAACCCTTTATATGTGGCTCCGCGCAAAGTATTACGAACGCGAATACCTTAAAAACCCCGACAAGAACGACAATTACGTTTCTTCCACTTCGATAAACTCTTGGTGCTGGTGGAAACCTCTCGTTACCTGTATCGACGTATTGTTGATAAGCGGCGCGGTATTCCTCTTAATGATGACGTATACGGGAGTGTTTATGAAAGACGAAAAATCTTCTCAAGAGCAGCTCGTATCTACCGAACGGACGGAAAACAACTAAGGCGGTGAAAACGATGAAAAAATTATTTACTAAAAAATTCGTAAGGATTATTGCCTCTGCGCTTATCGTGGCTACCATAGCCATATCCTGCTCGGCAATCATGATTTCTTCGAAAGTTTCTTACAACAAGTATTACGACGCGGCTATAAAAGAAAAAGAGTATCAAAAATACCTTAATTCGTTGCCGCTCGAACTAAAGGACATATCTTTGAGTCTCGTAGAGGGTAAACGGTATTTTACCGACGGCGTTGCCGAACCTAAAAAGGATGACCTCAATGTAGTCGCGCACTTTACCGAAAAGGGGCAAGACTTCGATAAAATTCTTACCGGTACCGAATACGACATGGTTGTTGCCGATAATTTTGCGGAGCAAGGCGGCAAAATAGGCGTTTCCTACACCTACACGCCCGAGACAAAAGGCGACGAAGAAGTAACGCCGATTATCAAAACGGCGGAAATAGAGGTCGCGCTAACTAAAGTCGCGCTCGAAAGCATTACCGTCGTGCAGAAACCTTATCGTATCGTTTATTCCGACGAAATGAAGTTCGACGTAGACGGAATGAGCGTGCTTGCGAAATTCAATAACGGTCACGAAGCTATTATATCTTCCGATAAGCTCGTATCCGAGAACGGCGGCAACCTTAAAGCCGGTGACGAAAAGGCTACCGTTTCCTATACGGTAGACGGCGTAAAGCAAACGGCGGACGTACCCGTTACCGTTATGAAAGCGGCGGCGTATACCGACGGCGAAATAATCTCTATCGCGACGGAAGGCGACTTGGTCGTTGAAAACGGTTCCGTTCTTTCCGAAGCAAATATCCCCGTTAGAGCTACTTACGAAAACGGCAATAGAATTCTTCTTGAAAAGTCCGATTACACCATAAAAGGCAACACGGAGAAAGCGAGCATATCCAAAAACTGCTTGATTACTTGCACGCTTAAAGCGGACGATAGCGTGGTTTGCAAATCTCTTGCGACCGTTCGCTTCGATTTTAAGGCTAAAAACGCAAACATAGTCAATGCTACGGCTAAAACGGTAAACGACAAAGAAGCCGTAACCGATTTTGAGAGCGGCGCGACCTTGACTTTCAATATCAACGCTTCGTCTATTACGAAAGGCAAATTCACCGTTAGCTTGTCGAACGCCGCGAGCGATTCCGTAAATATCGGTCAATCGCTTTCCTTGACGGTAAACGGCGAGTATTACCCCGTTTCGCGCCTTTTGAAAACGGTTGAAAACGATACGGCTTACGTTGAATACGCTCTTCCTTCCGCCGTTTTGTATTCGGGCGACAACACCGTTAAAGTAAGCGTGGTTGGCGGCGCGAAAATAGCCATAGAATCATTTGCTTACGAAACGCGTTACGACGGCGAACTTTGCTCTTCTATGGGCGAATATATCGAAAAGAATCAAGACTTATCTAAGCTTGCGGTTTCTTCCGTAACCGGTTGGGATTCTAATTACGGTAAGCCGTATATGCACGGATTATGTACGGACGGCACTTATGTTTACGGTATTTGTTTGGCTTACGGCACGAATAATCCGTTAGTCAGAAAAATGAACCCCGCAACCGGCGAAACGATTGCCGTTTCAAAAGAAGCCCCCGCAGGCACGAACGAAAATTTCGGCGCGATATCTTACGTCGACGGAAAAATAATCATGATGACTCCGGACGGCAAAAAATATTACACCGATTCGGCAACGCTTAAAGACGACTGGAAAGAATACGCAGGTTTCGATATGGGCGACTATACGGGCAAAGTTTTCAAGGACGCTCTTTATTCAACGGAACGCGAAGCTTTCGTATTCCGCACGAACGACAGAACTATCGAAATAGTTTCTAAATCGGGCGAAAAAATAAGTTCTTTCAACTTAGAAGAAGGCGACGGCGCGCCAAAGCGCATTACCGTTTCTAACGGTTATATCTTCGCCTTGTACACCGCGAACGGCAAGCAGCCTATCTTCGCGAAGTACGGCTTCGACGGCAAAAAGGTTAAAAAGTATTCCCTCACTTTCGATTCCGCAAGCGTTTTGGGCAGTTCCGTTAATATCTCGAACACCAACGTTCAAGGTATGGTCGTCGCGGGTAATTCCATTTACTTCAGCGTTCTTCACTTCCCGAGCGGCGCGCATCAGTCTAAAATCATCAAAGGCGAATGCACGGGCGTACCCGAGGACCTCGACGTTGAACTTACGTTAGGCGAATACGTTGCGGCATGCGGCAAAAACTCCGTAACGCCTAAGGCGGTCGGTGCGCGCGCAACGCAGGCTATGGATACTCTTAAGCCCGTTTACGGCTTAGCTATGGACGGCGTTTCGGACGGCGAATATATCTATCTTTGCGTAAACCATAACGGCAACTGGAGCAACTCGATGATTTACAAAATCGACCCGTCAACGCATAAGGTTGTGGCAAAAACTTCGCCTTTCGTAACGGGCAGCAACACTTCGGGGTCGAACGGCAGACTTTATTATAAAGACGGCGTGGTTTACCTTATCCCGTCCTATCAATACCCGAACAAAGTTTTCGGCATTGCCACGAAAGATTTCGTCGGTATGTACGACGAAGTAAAAGAATTTGCTCTTCCCATTCAAGGCACGGGTTCGGTTGCGGATATCGTTTATTCTTCGGCAGGCGGAAAATACGCTACCTTAATAGGCAACAGAGTAAGAATTTGTTCGGAAACGGGCGCAAAAGAACTAGAATCGGAAACGCTTGCATATAGCGGTATGAACCCGTCCTCTTTGACGAGCGACGATAAGTATCTTTACGTCAGCTACGTTGCGAACGGTCAAACGGTCGTTCCCGTCGACGTGTTCACATGGGACGGCGTAAAAGTCGGAACGATAGAAATTACGGGCGTTAATCTCAGCGGCACTACGGATTATAACGTTCAATCCGTGTTCATGCACGATAACGAGCTTTACGCCGTGGTTTGCACTTGGATACTTAACAAAATGTATTGCCATTTGTTTAAAGTAACCGCCGATACGAGCGTTATCGGCTAACAAAGCTAAATGCGTTTTGCCGCGCGGGCGGGATGTCTTGCCCGTGTCGAGAGCGTTTTTGGAAATATAAAATTCGGAGGAATATTTTATGGAAAGTAAAGGCAAAACCTTTACGCCCGCCGAAACGGTTATTTTGACCGTCGAATGTGCGGACGTAATCACAGCGTCGATTGAAACTGCAACCGACGGTTGGAAAAACCCTTGGGTTGACTTCGGAGGTGAAAACAATGACTAAAACGTTTAAGAAAATTGTTTTATGTGCGCTTGCGCTCTGCTTGTGCGCCGCCGTTTCGCTCGGCATAGGAACGGTTAAAGTATCTGCGGACGAAGCCGTTAAATTCTGTGGCGCGTACGTCACTCTTTCGGACGGTATCGCGGCGAAATTCAAATTCGAAGTTCCCGACGGCTATACTTCGGCTAAGGCTGTATTCACTTTAGATGGCGAAGAAGCCTTAGAAAAAACTTTAGACGTTGAAACGGGAACGGCAATCGTCGCTTACGACGGGCTTAACCCCGCTCAAATCGACAAAACTGTAAGCCTTGCTCTCACTTTAAGCGGCGACGGCAAAGCCGAAATCGGCGGAAGCACGACCTTTACCGTAAGCGAATATCTCGATACGCTGTTGACGGCGGACCCGTCTACTTTTACGAAAATAAAAACGCAAGGTCAATACGTTGCAATGCGCACGCTCGCCGCAAACCTCGTCAATTATTCGGCTAAGGCAAAATTATACCTTAACGAAGCGGACAACGTAAGCAGCCTTTTAAAGACCGAAATCGTTAAAAACTATATCGGAACAGCTGTTCCCGTCAAGGACGATAAGGACACGGGAACGATTGAAAGCGGTGCGGAATACGGCATTATCGGCGCAAAACTCTTGCTCGGCGAAAAGGTTAACGTGGCGTTTTCGCTCGTAGCCAAAGAAGAAGGCGTTAAGGTCGAAGTCACGCTCGGCGGCAAAGCTGTCACAGTTGAAGCAACCGAAGATACGAGCGTTGTTTTAGAAAACGGCTTTAAGGCTTATCGCGCGATTTTCAGAGGACTTTCCGTAACCGAACTTGGCGAAACGATGACCGCAAAACTTGTCAAGGACGGCAACTACATAGGCAACACCGTCAAGTATTCCGTTGCGTCTTACGTTTACTCGATGCAGACTGTCGGCGACGAAAAAATGAAGGCTCTCGCTACCGCCGGTTACAATTACGGCTTGTCCGCAAAAACTTACGCTTCCGAAATGACTGCCCCGTCAACGGCTATCCCCGATAGCTACGGCGTTGGCGATATCGTAAAATATTGCGAGTACACGACGAGCAAATCGAATTTGTTTGCTTTTAATAACACAAACGGCGGGTTTATTACAAACGCTATACAGTATAACGGTTATATTTATTCCGCTCGTACTGATAATGGCGGTAGCATCGGAAAAATAGTGAGATATGACTACGCAAACAAAAAAGTCGTTGCCGTATCGGAGCAAGTTGAAGGTCTTTGGTCGAGTATGGGCGGTGATAACGGCGTAATGTTTGTTTATAACGATATGCTATATATTCGTAGCAAAAATAATGTTTTGTATAGCTTATCTTTGTCGTTTGAAGAGGGCGCGTCGGCTACGCCGGTAACAGAAAATTTAACAATATTAGGAAGCTACGGAAAATCTGTGAATGACCTTGCTGCAATAATAGGTGTCCATGTTATTGACAATATGCGCGTTGCGGTATACGTTACGAACAAGATAGTTATTCTTAATAACGGCGTTGAAGAACAGACTTATACCGTAACTACGACGGGTAAAAGCCGTATGGGCGGCGGTAAAAACGGGTATATATATTTCACCGCTAACGCCGATGATAACGGCTCGCCGGACGTTATGATAATAAACGTCAATACAAAGGAAACAAAGACGATTTCTCTTAAGGACGTAAACGAAAATCCGAAAAATTCTGCTATAAAAGCTATTTTCGAATATGACGGAAGTCTTTGCTTTGCTATGACTAACTGGTTCTATCAACAGTCGAGAATAACAAGCATTAAGTTTAACGCAACGTATGAAAAGCCTCACAAGGAAGCCGCAGAATTAAACTAATCTCTTTTTAGAGAAAACTTTTCTTCTCCCACGATAAAGCTCTCGGCGAAAAAGCCGGGGGCTTTTGACATTAAAATTTACAGCATAAAGTATTGACGTGGCGTTTTGCTTTTTAACGACTTATTCTTCGATATATACCTCGTGGCACACTTTCAAAACACTTTTTTCGGCTTAAAAAAAATTATTCGCCCTTATAAAAACTTTCGAAACGAAAAATTTGCGAAAAATCGTTGAAAATTTTAAAGAAATGTGCTAAAATACATATTAAGTATATAAGGTATAACCTTAGGTCTATATGCGACAGATAAAAATTCACTTCAGGGAGGAAATCAACAATGGCATTATTCAGGCTGAATATAGAATGGAGCGACGACAGTAAAAACACTCTCGTTTATAAGTATCCGTTTAAAAAACAGGGCAGAGAGGTCAATGACGGCTCTACGCTTACCGTAAGGGAATCGCAAGTTGCGGTTTTCGTTTACAAGGGCAAGGTTGCGGACGTTTTCGAACCCGGTTTTTATGAACTCAAAACGGGAACGCTTCCCATTCTTTCCAAGCTCGCCGCGTGGACTTACGCGTTCGAAAACCCGATTACCGTTGACGTTTACTTCGTCAACACCAAACAATTCACTAACATCAAATGGGGAACGCAAAACCCGATAATGATGCGCGACCCCGAATTCGGCGTTATCCGCGTCAGGGGCTTCGGCGCGTTCGCGTTCAAGGTAGACGACCCGGGTACGTTCCTTATGGAACTTTTCGGGACCAACTCCACCTTTAAGACGGAAGATATCGAAGACTACACAAAGACCATGCTTATTTCCGCTTTGACGGACGCGCTCGGAGAAAGCAAAATCTCCGCGCTCGACTTAGCGGGCAACACGCTTGAATTCAACGAGATAGTCAAAGCCAAAGTTCAGGAAAAATGCAGAGAGTTAGGGCTTAAGCTCACCAACCTCTTTATCGAAAACATGTCTGTTCCCGCGGAAGTCGAAAAGGCTCTCGACGAGAGAAGCAAATACGGCATTCTCGGCGGAACGACGGACGTTATGATGAAGTACGCCGCCG
>ERZ779725.1210-NODE-1210-length-14912-cov-2.541092_pt1 | contig 14912 bp, 14 predicted proteins | sample MGYA00511890_ERZ779725 | MGnify/ENA primary metagenome ERZ779725 (study PRJEB29588, sample SAMEA2148549) | human gut metagenome | biome: human gut; feature: human-associated habitat; material: faeces | place: Denmark | collected 2008/2010 ...
GCTGGTCTTATAGGCAGAATTATCAAATTTACCGCCTGCATGAAGAATTGTGAGTACAACCTGGACGGTGGAGATACCCATCTTTGGGTGTATACCCACAGGAATACCACGTCCGTCATCGACAACCGTAACCGAATCATCGGGATTAATCGTTACGTTGATATTATGGCAGTAGCCTGCCAAAGCTTCATCGATAGAGTTATCCACAATTTCATAAACAAGGTGATGAAGACCGCGGATAGAGGTTGAACCTATATACATACCCGGTCTTTTTCTAACGGCCTCAAGCCCCTCCAAAACCTGAATCTGGTTTTCATCATAAGCGGTATCCACTTTTTCAAATTCTTCTTCGTTGAAGATTTCTTCCGACATTAATAACACCCATCCTTTAACTAAAATTTTCTGTTCTGTATCGTTTTGGAATTAAGCGGAGACAAATACGCAATATCTTCCCCTCCCGAAACCGCCACAACGACGGATTTGGGAATATCCTCCGAAATACTTACAAGTCTGCCGTCCTTTTCAAGACGCATAAGATAATCTTTCGACACGCTTGACGACATAATTCCGTCAAAGTCAAAAATGCCTATAACGTCCCTTGTAAAAACAACAAAATCGCTTCCGATATGAATATACATAAGCTCAATCCCAACTGTTTTAAATAATAAAAAATATGGTACAATACATGGGCATATACCCACATAAATATTATACCATATTTTTTCAAAAATGTAAAGTGTTTTAACGGATTTTTTCTATAAAAAATCAAGATTTTTAAGCAAATCCGCCTTTTTTGAGACTGTTATTTTCCCGTCGGATTTTTCCAGTCTTTTAAGTATTTTATACGCCGTTTTATCTTCGCTTTCGGAAACAAAAACAACCTTTCTTCGGCATACGCCCGACCAGCTTTTTTCCTCCTTAAAAAGAACTGCCCGAACAATGTTTTCAACCGTTCCCTCATCGTCTTTTATGCCGACAACCGTGCAGACGGTTTTGTCCTTTAAATATTTTGTTTCATATACAAAATCCGTAACGAAATTTATAAAGGATATAATCCCGAAGCTTATAAAAAAGACGATTGCCGTGTATAAAAGTATGTTCCCCATGCTCTCACCCCCATACTTCATTATATGGAGCTTTTTCTTTTAAGTGCAAAAAACAGCGCCCCGAACCGTTTGTGATTCGGGGCGTAAGACTGTAACACGTTTATTTTATAATATAAAGCGATGTTAAGTTTGAAGAATAGTTCTGGAAGTATGTGAATACGAGCGAGCATTTTTTTGCCGCGTCAGCAATTCCGTCAGCGCCTGTTACCGCATTGTTTTCCATTGTGGAAATTTCGGAAAGGATCACTGCCAAATCTTCAGCCGATATATCCTTCTTATAAGTGAATTGCTCGCCGTCATTTGCACTCTTATCATATACGAATACTTTCATGGATTTCGTTATGCTCTTCTGTGTGGAATCAGCGCCCATAGCCGCTACGATATTATCGCCCGTCCATGTGCTTGTGCTTCCTTCATCAAAGATTGTTCCAAGGTTTGCTGTCAAGGCTGAAGTGTCAGCACCCGTATAAACATTAACGCTGTTTGAATTGTTTGTAAAGCCTGTTCTTGCAAGGTAAAGGTTATTCGAGTTTTCTGCGTCATACCAGAGCGGAATCTGGAGCGAGTAGTTGTAATATCTGTTTTCGAGATTGTTTTCCGTACCCATAGAGTAGAACTTAAATCCGTTTGTCTTACCGCCTTTAACGCTGTCTGCATCACAGTCTGTAAGTCTATCGGCAACGGCTGCACCTCTGTTTGCGGCAACCTCGGAAGCTCTTAACAAAATAAATACGTTATCTATTTTGTCAATATCAAGACCGTCCGTATCGCAGTCGCTGTAATAGGTAAACACATCTCCCGCTTTAAGATTAAGCTCTTTCGCAACGCTTTCAAGAATCAAGAGATTTTTTGTGCTTTCAGCGCCTGTCTTAAAGTTGTAGTACGAAATACCCGTTACAGTATCGTCAACACCGTCAACTTTTGTCTGTCCGCCCACTTCTTTAACAACGTATACGGGCGAAGATGTCTGAAGCTGTTTCAAAGGATCGATAAGCAGGAATGTATTTGTCTTACCGCTTCTCTTGATAATGTAAGCTTCGGGGTTGGGGTATTTAACGGCAGAGCTTACCGTCATTGATACTTTAGAGTATGTTATTTCAGATTTTGTAAGGTCGGGTCTTGCAAGAGCAGCGCCGTTTGTAGCAGGTATTGTCTGATTTGACGCGCCCGATTTTGAAAGTGTGTAGTTTGAAGACGATTTATAAGCTTTACCGCCGTCCTTAAATGCATCTACATACGTAACGTCTTCCAAAAGCGTGGAATCGTCAGATGTTGTTACATCCTGGGCATATTTAATCTTGCCTTTTTTAACCTTTGAACCCGAAATGTTCATCCAAAGGAGCTTTCCGGTATCTTTAGCGTCCTTAACGATAGTATCTATATCGTCGGGGTCGCTTATGATTGTTTCAAATGTTGAAGATGTTTCGGGATCGTAGAAACGGAATTTTGCGGAATCCGTATCCTTTGCATCACCGCTTACGAATGCAACATAAAATCCGAAACGTTTTGTACCGTCGGAGGTAGATGCAATATAAACGATATTGCCCGAAGCGTCTGTGTAGTACTGTGAAGATGAATTTACAGCCATCTGTGAGAATGCGGCTTCGTTTGTAACATAAAGCGATTTTCCGCCTATTGTAACAAGTCCCGCATACGGTCCCTTGGGAGTTGTGCTTTCCGTAGGAGTTCCCGTTGTTTTTGAGCTGTTTACCATATATTCGATATATTTGCTTCCGATTGAATCGTCATAAGATTCGCTTATTGTAACGATCGATTTTGTAGCTATCGAAAGCGTTGTGGGGTTCGTGCCCTTATCGGAAAGGCTCGATTTTTTAACTATTTCATAATTTCCCGTATCTTTTACATTCATTATTACAGGAGCTGTTCTGCCTTCAAGCTTAACTTCAAACGTTGAAGTATTTACAGCGCTTTCCATGTAATAGGATTTGTAAGATTTAATTTTGATAAGCGCATTATCATTGTATTTCGCAACCTCAACCGTACCGAAGAAGTTAAGCGCGCTGTCTTCCGTTGCGTTAAGCTTTGAAGCATTTTCCAAAAGCGTTACGAAGTCCGAAGCGTCAGAAAGCGCTCTTTCGTTATAGATAACGGTAGGAGTTTTGAAATTAATTTTGCTTGTGGAAGCATATTTGTCATTTGTGTAGTATTCGATTGAAGACGAAGTAACATTCTTGATTTTGTCAAGAGAAATAGTGTCAACATCTGTTAAATCGCTTATTGATTTAATTGTGTAGTCTTTTTTCTTTTCTTCGTAAGTAACGTTTACAAAACGACCCACAAGGTCATATATACCCGTATTACCGCCAACCGACATATCATACTTGTTGCCCTTTGAATCAAGGATTCTTACATAGCCGTCTTTGATAAGCGCGTCGGTACCGGAAAGATTAATTTCGGGTGTGCAAACAATCTGAACAGCCTTTAATGTTTTATAATCGTTCTGTTCTTTAAGAGGCTTATCGCCCTGCTCATAGGAAATTTTTCCGTCTGAACCCTGCACCGCCTTTGCGGGAGCTATATCGAGAGCGTTATAAAGAAGCTGTGCGATAGTTCCTCTCGGAGCGGGAGCGTTTGTTGTCATTATGGCATTATTGCTGAGACCGAGTTTTCCTGCCATTGTTCTGTAACCGGAAGACCAGTCGCCGGGCTGTGTGTAGCCCTCTGCGGGAACACCGTAGCCCAATGCGCAGACAATCATCTTGATAGCCTGTTCATATGTTACTTCCGCATCGGGTAAAAACGTTCCGTCGGGATAACCGTTGATGATGCCGAGGTTCTTAACCGCAATTATGTAGTTGAGAGCCCAGCAAGTGCTGTCAACATCGGAAAACGGATTTGCCGTCGATGTTTCCTCGGTTATATTAAACAAAACGGCAATTAATTTTGCCATTTCAGCTCTTGTTACGGCTTTGTCAGGCAAAAACGTTCCGTCGGTATAACCGTTGATGATTCCAAGGTTTGCTAGTTCGTTGATTGCTTCATATCTTTCATGTGTTTCAGGCACGTCCGAAAACGTTGCGGCAGAACCGCATATCGTCATCGAAAGCATAACTGAAATCATGAGGACAAAAGCAAAAATTCTTTTTGAAAGTTTCATACTTTTCCTCCTTAAGCGTAAAACACGCTTTATATAATTATAATTTTTTTACATTATTTTTGATATACCCCTTTGGTTCTCAAGTCCTCGCCCTTGAACAGAATAATCTTATAATCCTGCATAAGACGGGAATAAAACCTCGGAGAATATTTCGCCGACAGTTCTCCCAAGGAAAGATTGGTTGACAAAACGTTTCTTTTGCCGTTTATTGTTCTTTCCTCCAAGATGTCGAAAATCAAAGACTGGGAATAACCGAAAGCATATTCCGTCCCCAAATCATCTATTATGAGAAGGTCGCATTCATGTATAAAATTAACGTATTCTTCGTTAAATTCAGCGTCTCCGCGTCCGAATTTTCTATCCTCCAGCACGCTTGCAAGCTTTGAAGCCGAAAGGTACAAAACAGAAAATCCGTTATCCAAAAATTCTTTGGCAATACATGATGACAAGAAAGTTTTCCCTGTTCCCGTACCGCCCGTAAAAATCAGATTTTTCGGCATTTTACTGTCGAGAGCGCAGTATCTTTTTGCGTCCTCTTTCTGATTAAGCATAACGTCCTTATTGGAAAACAAGCTTTCATCATAGGTTTGAAAATTCTCTTTCTCTATTCGCATCTCAAGGTTTGAAAGCTTATATGCCTCCTCCTTGATAAGCTTAAGGTAGCACACGCAGGGAGCCCCTTTATAGAAACCCTCGTCCGAGCATATCGGGCAAGTATGGATTTCCTCCAAAGCATTTTCACCCAAGCCGGCTTTCATAAGAATGCTTCGCTTTTCATTTTCTATATTGTAAAGTTCTTTTTTTATGCTGTCGGGCGACGCTCCCTTAAAAACCGTGAGCATTGTTTCGGAAATACGTTTGTTAAGCTCAGCAATTTCGGGATATTTAATATATATTTCTTTACGGCGTTTCTCGGTCAGTTCTTTATTTTGTTCTCTTCTTTTTATAAGACGTTCCATTGCGCTTTTAAGAACGCTTTTCGGATATGACATACTATCATTTCCTTTCTTCGGAATAATCAATGCTTATTCTGTCTTTCCCAAAGCATATCTTCTATACTCTTAAAATCGGGCATTTCCTGATTGAAATTATTCAGCGGTCCTGTTTTTAATGACGCACGGCTTTGCACGTTGTTCCCTTTTTCAGCCGATAAAATTTTATCCATATATGGAAAAGAAAGCTTTCCCGTATTTAAAACCGTTTTTTCAAACGCTTCTTTTATATCGTCCTCGGTTTTATCGCTTTTCAGCCAGGCGTCTATATATTCTCTTTCCTTATCGGAAAGGTCTCTGCCGTAAATTTTAAGTATTTTCTTAACTCTGCCGACCGCCTCGTTTGCTTCCGAAAGCGACGCATAGTAAAGTTCCATTGTTTCGGGGGTTGTGTACCCTTTTTTATATGTTTCGGTCAGCACCTTTGCTATATAATTGAAACGGTTTTTCTTCATTTTAAAACAATGTGCCGCCGTAATGAGGAACAAATCCGCCGAAATGCCCTGCGAAACCACAATGTCATAAAGAGAAGCGACGTCGTTCTGCGTGAGAAGATTCGGATAAACCGATTCTATCGCAACAATTGTTTTTCTGAAAGCAGGGTCTTTCTGCGCAGTTTTGAATATTTCGTCAAAATCATTGTTTTTTGCGACAGGAAGCTGTTTTTCTGTCATATCGCCCTCAGAAAAATCAAGTTCTTCGGGATTTATAAACTCCACAGAGCCGTCCGCCGTCTGAAAGACAACGCCCTTTTCCTCCCAAAATCGCCATGCGTTTCCGACATCGGCAGGCAAAACTCCCAAAGCGGACGCAATCTCACTGTCTTGCAGCGAGCGTTTTTCAAGGCACGCTTCCAAGCCGTATAAATATATTTTCAGATAATCCCCGTTTACAATGGGGAGAAAATGCTCCAAAAATGACAGCGGAAGCTTTAAAAAAGTCTTCTTTCTGCCCTTTGAAATTTTAAAACGTACAGCCATTTTACAACCTTTCCTTTCGCCGTGTGCCTACTTTCCTACATTTCACGGCGCTCGTTATATGCCGTAAGAAGCGTTGCTTCGTCAGCATATTCAAGGTCGCTCCCCATGGGAAGCCCCTGCGCTATTCTCGTAACCTTAACGCCGAGCGGCTTTAAAATCCCCGCAAGGTACATTGCCGTTGCGTCCCCCTCAATAGTGGGACTTAAAGCCATAACCACTTCGGCATTTTCTTTTCCGCCAACCCTTTCCAAAAGCTCTCTTATTTTAAGGTCGGAGGGTGAAACGCCGTCCATGGGAGAAATAACCCCGTGAAGAACATGGTAAACTCCCTTATATTCATGGGATTTTTCCAATGCTATAACGTCCTTCGGACTTTTCACAACCATGATTATATCATGATTTCTCGATTCGTTTTTGCATATCGGGCAAACCTCGTCGCCCGAAAGATTCTGGCATATTCTGCAATATTTTGCCGAATTTTTTGCTCTTAATACGGCAGAGCTGAAATTCTGCGCATATTCCAAAGGCTGGGTAAGCACAAAATACGCAAGTCTCATTGCGGTTTTTTTGCCTATCCCCGGCAGGGTATTAAATTGCTCCGCCAATATATCGAGCGGTTCCGAAAAATCCGACATTTTATATTCCCTTTCTAAAATAATCCGCCTAAATTGCCCATAGACCCCGTAAGTCCGCCTATTGCGGCGTCTCTTTGTTTATCCTTTTCTTCAATTGCGGCATTGATTGCGGCAATAACAAGGTCGGAAAGCATTTCCGTATCCTCCGCCGCCGATTCGTCTATAAAAAGGCTTTCAACCTTTCCGGTTCCCGTAATAACAGCTTTAACGGCTCCGCCGCCCGAGGTTGCCTCAAATGTCTTTTTCGACAAATCCTCCTGCGTCTTTTCCAAATCAGCCTGCATTTTCTGCGCCTGCTTCATAAGCTGTGCCATATTTCCCGGCATACCTCCGCCGCCTCTGTTAAATCCTTTTGCCATTTTTTTAATCGTCCTTTCGTTTATTTAAAAAATTTAGAAAAATTCTGCATTTCCGCTGTTTCTGATTTTTTTCATAAGCTGTCCGAAATTATTGTCGTTTTCCTTCGGCTTTGCTTTTCCTATGCTCATTTTCACATTTACATCGGGAATCCCGACCGATTTATATGCGTTTACAATATTTTCGTCAAATTTATTCATCTGTGCGATTTTGAAAAATCCGTCGCTTTCAAAAGCCACATTTACCGTATTTCCCGAAAATGTTACCGAAGCGCTTTTTATAATTGTATCAAAGCCTGCGAGCGAATTTTTGGAGGCTATAACGAGAACGTCGCCCCACACCTCTTTCAAATCTCCGCTTTCATCGCTTTCGGGAACGAATTTCTCATCGGGAATGGGATAATCGGGAATTTCGTTTATTTCGTTTTCGACCGTATTTTCCTCTTTCGGCGTTGGAGCTTCAGATTCGGAAACACTCCTTATTTCTTCAGGCTCGGGTTTTCCCCCCGCCTTTTTGCTTTGTTCGGGTTGTATTTCCGCTTTTACGTCCGCTTGTATTTTTTCTTCCGCTTTATCCCGCAAAACTACCGCAGGTCTGCCCTTTTCAAGACGTCTTACACGGTTTTCAAGCTCCGCTATTTTTTCCAGCATTCCCTCAGGCTCAGAAATATTCGGACGCTTAACCATTCCCGTAAGCGCAATTTCCAAAGACAGTCTCGGATTAACCGAAAACGTTTCGGAATTTACCGCTTTGTCAAGCATATCTATATATCTTAAAATTCTCTCCAAAGAAAGCTCGTCCGCAAAAGCACAGTAAGTATTCGTTTCGCTTTCCGAACAGTTCAAAACCTCCGTTACGTCCTCTTTTTTCGGAAGACTTTTCGCAATCATTATATTACGGAAGCATTCCAGAATTTCATCGCACGCATTCTTGAAGTCAAAACCCTTTTCGTATGCCTGCTTGACGTATAAAAGCGCGTCCGAAATATTACCGTTTATTATGCTTTTCGCAAAGTCAAAAACAAATTTCGGGTCGGTTACTCCGACAATCTCCGAAACCTCCTCTGCACTTATGGCGTTTCCGCCCAACGACACACATTGGTCAAGCAAGGAAAGAGCGTCTCTCATAGAGCCGTCGGCGGCTCTTACGATTATATTTATGGCGTCGTCCGTTATTTCACAGCCCTCCGCCTCCAAAATCTGCTTTACTCTTCTGGAAATATCGTAAGGCGCAATGCGCTTGAAATCGAAACGCTGACATCTCGAAAGAATTGTTGCGGGGAATTTCTGCGGTTCCGTTGTCGCAAATATGAATATTACATGAGACGGCGGTTCCTCCAAGGTTTTTAAAAGCGCATTAAACGCGCTTTGCGTGAGCATATGAGCCTCGTCTATGATATATACTTTATATTTAAGCTCGCTCGGTGCATATATAACCTCGTCCCTTATCATTCGGGCGTCCTCAACTTTATTGTTGGAGGCGGCGTCCATTTCCACAATATCGACAGCCGTACCCGCAAGCGCCGCCTTGCAGGCATAGCACTCATTGCACGGATTTCCGCCTATGGGATTTTCGCAGTTCACCGCTCTTGCAAGTATTTTTGCGGCGGTTGTTTTGCCCGTTCCTCTCGTTCCCGAAAAAAGATAAGCGTGCGACAGCTTATCGGAAACAATCTGATTTTTCAGCGTTCCCGTAATATGAGCCTGACCGAAAACGTCTTCAAATATTTTAGGCCGCCATTTTCTGTATAAAGCCTGATACATACACGCACCTCGAAGTTATAAAAAATGAAGAAACAAGAAAATAAATCTTATTTCTTTATTTTCCGATACTCTTAAGGCACGCATGAACCGCACAGATTTCCGTTTGTTTATCGCTGCTGCGTCTCCGCCCTGACGAGGTTCGCAAGGGAAAAATCGCAGTCATGCGCACCTTAAGAGTATCGGTACAAATGACATTGTACATTTAGTATTATATCACTAAAAAATATACTTGTCAAGTTTATTTTTCAATTTCACCAAAAAGACAAAAAAATGTAATAATTATGAAAAATTTACCGTCAATTTTTTACAATTGATAAAATTCTTATCAAAAACGATTTTTTGATGATTGAAATTTAAGGAAATTTCATGTATAATATCCTTATGAAATGTCTCATAATATTACCGAATGAATATAAATTCGTTATATCTTTTCCATAAAAAATCGTTTTTGGAGAGTTTTTTCTCTTTTTAGACTTGATTTTTTTGTTTTATCATGATATAATGAAAGTAATTTATATGAAAAGGAGTAAATATTATGCAAAAAATTACAAAAGATATGATTATTTCAGACGTTTTGAAGGTTGACACAGAGCTCGCTCCGTTCTTCTTCGCAATCGGAATGCACTGCCTGGGCTGTCCTTCGGCAAGCGGAGAATCCATCGAGGAGGCTTGCATGGTTCACAATACGGACTGTGATGAGCTTGTTAAGAAAATGAACGATTTTCTCGTTGCAAAGGAAAACAGCGGTAAATAATTAACTATTAACAATTTTCGGGAAGGACTGATTAATGTGTCGGCAAAGGCAGTAATAGGCGCTCAATGGGGCGACGAAGGCAAAGGTAAGGTTATAGATATATACGCGTGCCAATCGGACGTGGTTGTAAGAGCACAGGGAGGAAACAATGCCGGTCATACGGTAAACGCCAACGGCGTTACATATAAGCTTCAGCTTATGCCGTCGGGTATTCTTAATCCGAACACGGTATGCGTTATCGGAAACGGCGTGGTTATAGACCCTGCCGTATTGCTCCGCGAAATCGCAAACTTTACGGAAAAAGGAATAAGCGTGGAAAATCTTAAAATAGACAAGCGTTCGCATATCATTATGCCGTGGCATATCGCTCTCGACGGCTTAAGCGAAAAAGCAAGAGGCGCAAACGATATAGGAACAACAAAAAGAGGTATAGGTCCGTGCTATTCTGACAAAACGGAACGTATAGGTATAAGAATGTGCGACCTTATAAACCCCGAAATTTTCAAAGAAAAGGCAAAAAACGTTCTTGCTTTGAAAAATAAAATTATAACAAGGGTTTATGACGGTGAAGAAATAAAACTTGAAAGCTTTTTGGACGATTATATTTCATACGGAGAACAGCTTAAAAAATATGTATGCGACACCTCGGTAATCGTATATGACGCTATAAAAGCAGATAAAAAGGTTATGTTTGAGGGTGCGCAGGCTACGCTTTTGGATATTGATTTCGGAACATACCCTTATGTTACCTCATCTCACCCTATAGCAGGCGGTTTCTGCGTTGGTGCAGGAATAGGTCCCACAATGATAGATTCGTGCATCGGCGTATGCAAGGCATACACGACAAGAGTCGGAAAAGGTCCTTTCCCGACAGAACTTTTTGATAAAACAGGGGATTTAATCCGTGAAAAAGGATTTGAATTCGGAACCGTTACGGGACGTCCGAGAAGATGCGGATGGTTTGACGCCGTTATATTAAAGCTTGCCGTAAGAACAAGCTCGCTTACCGAAATTGCTCTTAATAAGCTTGATACGCTTGCAGGTGTGGGCGACCTTAAAATCTGCGTGGCATATACCAAAAACGGCGAACGTATAGACAGCTTCCCCGCTTCGATTGAAGAGCTTGAAGGCTGCGAACCCGTATACGAAACCTTCCCGGGCTTTACGGAAGACATATCCGATATACGTGATTTCGATAAACTTCCCGTAAATGCACAGAACTATGTTAAGAGAATAGAGGAAATACTCGATACAAAGATTTCCATAATCGGCGTTGGTCCCGGAAGAGATCAATGCATATACAGATAATAAGGAGGACTGTTCATAATGGCAAAAGAGGCCGATAACAAACAGCTTACCTATAAAGGTAAACTGCTTTGCAGAAAAGATAATATAATATATTACGGTAATCCCGAAGACGATTACCTTATAATGATGAATATAACGGATACGGCAGATAAAAGCGGTATTCCCGTAACCTCAAGAGTAACCGTTTCTTTGCAGACAAATATGGGAGGCAAGGAAAAGGTTGTTAAAAAAGTTGAACGTGAAGGAATGTACAAAGCGCTTGACATAGCCGAATTTTGGCTTGCGGACGCTTTGGGAGAGTAGGAAGGTAAAAAAATGGAAAGCGGAAATTTTATAATTTTATTAAGCTTTGCACTTTCGCTTTTGCTGTCCTATGTCAGCGTTCCGATGGTGCGCATACTTGCTTTCAAATGGGGAGCTGTCGATGTTCCCAAGGATAACCGCAGAATGCACAAGACGCCTATTCCCAGAATGGGCGGACTTGCTATATTTTTCGGCTTTATGGTAAGCTATCTTTGCTTTGCCGAAACGATAGAGCCGAAGCATATCGGCGTACTTATAGGCGCCGCAATACTTATTTTGACGGGCATAATTGATGACCGCCGTCCCCTAAAAGCCGTAACAAAGCTGATTTTTCAGATTATAGCGGCGGCTATACCCATGGCTTTGGGACTTAAAATCGAATTTCTCACAAATCCCCTGCTCTTTTCCGACAACGCTATGATGATTCTCGGATTTTTGAGTATCCCTATTACATTAATATGGATTGTGGGACTTACAAACGCACTTAACCTAATTGACGGTCTTGACGGACTTGCGGGCGGAATTTCTTCGATTGCGTCAATAAGCCTGCTGACCATTGCGATTATTTTCCACAAAACGGAAATGATTGTTCCTCTTGCGGCTGTTGCGGGCGCAACAATAGGATTTTTGCCGTATAACGTAAACCCCGCAAAAATTTTCATGGGTGATACGGGTGCATTGTTTTTGGGCTATATGCTCGCAGTATTGTCGGTTGATGGATTTTTCAAAAGCTTTGCGGCAATCAATATCTTGATACCGCTTATAGTTTTGGGACTTCCGATTTTCGATACAAGCTTTGCCATTTTCAGAAGAATGTTAAAGGGTCAGCCGATTATGAAGCCCGACCGTTCGCATCTTCACCATAAGCTTGTGGACGCAGGCTTTTCACAGCGCCAGGCTGTCGGAATACTCTGCACGATAAGCGGACTTTTCTCACTTTCCACAATCGTATGGATAACCGCAGGCTTAAACCGTATGATACTCATGCTTGTTGTTTCCGTATTTTACTGCTTCGCCTGCAAATTCTACGTTGACAACAAAAAATGCGAGGACGATTTTTTCAAGCATTTGAAAGAAGAACAAACCGATAAAACCGAAGAAAACAAGTAGATAGGAGAACCTTATGAAACGTATAAAAGTTATATCTGTTTTCGGGACGCGTCCCGAAGCGATAAAAATGGCTCCCGTTATCAAAGAACTTGAAAAAAGACCCGAAATAGATTCCGTTGTAGCCGTTACGGCACAGCACAGAGGAATGCTTGACCAGGTTCTTGAAATTTTCGGAATAAAGCCCGACTATGACTTAAATATAATGAAACAGCGTCAGACGCTCGTTGACATAACTTCAAACGTACTTACGGGTCTGTACGGCGTTATTCAAGAAGAAAAACCCGATATCATTCTCGTACACGGAGATACCACAACCACCTTCGCAGGTGCGCTTGCATCATTTTATAATCAAGTGCCTGTAGGTCATGTTGAGGCAGGACTGCGTACTTATGATAAATATTCTCCGTTCCCCGAAGAAATGAACAGAAGAATGACAACCTCAATCGCAACGCTCCATTTTGCGCCGACGGTTATGAATAAAAATAATCTTCTTAAAGAAAATATAAATGAAAAGGATATATTCATAACGGGCAACACCGTTATAGACGCTCTCAAAACCACTGTAAGGGACGACTATAAATTTGCGGACGAAACGGTAGCCTCACTTGACTTTTCAAAAAAAGTTATCGTTGTTACCGCTCACAGACGTGAAAATTTGGGCGAACCGCTTAAAAATATTTGCAGAGCCTTAAAACGAATTGCCGAAGATTTCTCGGACGAGGTGCAGATTGTTTACCCCGTTCATTTAAATCCTGCGGTACGTGAGGTTGCGTTTGACATACTGGGAAATATCGATAATGTTCACCTTATCGACCCCTTGGACGTATGCGAACTTCATAATCTTATGGCTCGTTCGTATATGATACTTACCGATTCGGGAGGACTTCAGGAGGAGGCTCCGTCTTTGGGCAAGCCCGTACTCGTTTTAAGGCACGAAACGGAACGTCCCGAAGCCATTGCGGCAGGAACGGTAAAATTAGCGGGAGTTATCGAAGACGATATATATCTTATGGCACGCACGCTCTTAACCGACAGCGAAGCCTATAATATGATGGCACATTCCGTTAATCCCTACGGAGACGGAAAAGCGTCGGAAAGAACGGTAGACGCCATACTTTATCACTTTTTAAATCAAAAACGTCCCGATGACCTAAAATAACAGAAAACGGAGGTGTCCGCCATGCAGGATATTTTAAACGAAATTAATTCGGCAGAAGAAAAAGCGGAGGAAATAATCGCATCTGCAAAAAAATATGCCGATAATACTGCCGAAAGCTCACAAAAAGAGATTTCAAAGCACAAAAAAGAAATATTTGAAAATGCGGATAAATTTGTTGCAAAGGCAATCGAAGAAAAAAAACTGCTTGCAAAATTTGAAATTGAAAAACTCGCAGGCGAGTGCGAAAACGAAACGAAGGAACTGAAAGAAAAGGCAGAATCCAATATGGATAAAGCCGTTTCATATATTCTTTCCGTATTGTAAAAGGCTTTTTCAAACAAAAAGAGGTGATATAATGATTGTCCCAATGAATAAAATCTGCGTTGCGGGCATAAAAACCGAAAAACAGGCTTTGCTTAAATTTTTGGCTAAATGCGGCGCCGTGCAGGTTTCTTCAAACATTCCCGAGGACAGCGGAATCGATTTAAGCGCACTTTCGGACGAACTCCAAGAAAACGAAAAAAAGCTTAACCGCACAAAAACGGCTCTGAAAATCATAAAGGAATACGATACGGCTAAAAAGCCGCTGTTTCCGGAAAAGATAAAAATAAACGAGCATGAACTTTTCGGCGGAAAAGACAGCGCATACAATCAGGTAAAAAAGATTGTTCGCAATAATGAGGAGCTTGAATATTTAAAGGCGCAGAAGCCGAAATTCGAAAACGAACGCGCAAGGCTTATGCCGTATAAAAACTGGAGTATCAAAATCAACAAAAAGGGAACGAAAACAACACGTTTTCTGCTCGGATTTTTTGATAAAGATACCGATATAACATCATTTAAGGCGGATATAAAAAATCTGTACGTATCGCCCGAAGAGCTTTTCCAAAACTCCGACGGTCTGTATTACGGTTTTGCGGTTCATAAGGATTCATATGATGAATTCTGTGAAATTCTCAAAAAATACGGCTTTACGAGAATGACGGATTCAAATTCCTCCGAAACTGTCGGGGAACTTATAAAAATCCTAGATATAAGAATAGAAAACACAGAAAAAAAGATAGAATACTACAAAAATTCACTTCGGAATTTTGCACATACCACGGATTATTTGCGAAAGTATCATGACGCACTCGAAACGAGAGTTGAACTCATACGAGCCGACTATGAAACGCTTTCAACGAAATGCGCTTACGTTTTGAACGGATATATCCCGAAAGAAACGGCGCAGAGCGTAAAGGAAAAAATCGAGAAGAATTTTTCCGCCGCAGTTTTCATAACGGAGGTACCCAAAGGCGAGGACTTCCCCGTGGCATTAAAAAATCCG
>ERZ779725.1221-NODE-1221-length-14800-cov-2.892031_pt1 | contig 14800 bp, 12 predicted proteins | sample MGYA00511890_ERZ779725 | MGnify/ENA primary metagenome ERZ779725 (study PRJEB29588, sample SAMEA2148549) | human gut metagenome | biome: human gut; feature: human-associated habitat; material: faeces | place: Denmark | collected 2008/2010 ...
TTGTCGCCGCCGTCATTTCCTGTAATGCTTCGATTGCTTTTTCCGCTTTGCTTTCCTGATAAACTCCCAAAGCCGCATTAACGCATACGACGATTAAAATAATTATAACGTCCGCATAGCTTTCTCCGCTGTATGCCGAGGTTATACCGCTTATTAATGCCGCCGCCAAAAGTATCAAGGTCATAGGGTCGGCAAGCTGTGCCAAAACACGCTTATAAAGCGGCGTCTTTTTGCCCTCTTCAAGCTTGTTAAGTCCGTATTTTTCACGGGCTTTTTCAGCTTCGGCGGTTTTAAGTCCGTTTTTTGATGAATTAAGCTCACCTAAAACCTCATTTGCGTTTTCACAGTAAAACTTCATTTTTTTCTCCCTTTCTTTTTCGCTTGGTGTGAGTTACTTTTCCAAAATGTTTAAAAAACCCATGCGCAGCCTAATGACTGCACATGGGTCTCATTCTTTAATTTAAGCCAGACGCAAAAGCGCGCCATGATGTTGACTTAACACATACATTTGATATATGCAAATTACTCCCCCACGAACAAGCGTGAAAAATATAGTAATGATATAATAACATAAATTTTCCTTTTTGTCAAGCATTTTTTAAAATTATTTTAATTATGCCTTTACATCACATTCGGTTACTTTTCCGTTGCTCCACCTAAAACTTACGGTTTCGCCCGTTCTCGTTCTGAAGCCTCTCACTTCGCCCGATTTCCATTCTTTGGGAAGTGCGGGCAGATATTCAATTTTGCCCTTATGGCTCTGCAAAAGCGCTTCACATATGGCAGAAGCTATTCCGAAGTTTCCGTCAATCTGGAAAGGCGGATGTGCGTCGAACATATTCGGATAAATAGACTTTTTGAACATATTTCTTATATGCTTCATCGTATTTTCGCCGTCGTGAAGTCTTGCGTAAACGTTGGCAATCCACGCATTCGACCAGCCTGTATGCCCGCCGCCGTTTTCAAGCCTTGTTTCAAGCGTTTTTTTCGTTGCCGCCGTATATTCGTCATTGTCTGCCCAAATATCTGACGGGAAAAAGCCGTAAAGATGAGAAATATGTCTGTGTCCGAGTTCGCTTTCCTTAAGCTCCTCGCCCCACTCCAATATTCTGCCGTCTTTTCCGATTTTAACAGGCTTAAGACGTCCGAGGATTTTTTCATATTCCGAGGTATCTTTCCCCAAGACCTTGCCTGCCTTTATAAGCTTATCATATAAATCATAAATTATTGACATATCCATTGCGCTTCCCTCGCAAACAGCACATGGCTTATCACAAATCAAAAAACGGTTTTCGGGCGAGGTTGACGGGCAGGTTGTAAGATATCCGTCTTTGTTTTCATACATCCATTTTTCCAAAAATTGAGCAGCTCCGCTCATTACGGGATAATATTCCTCCAAAAAGTCCTTATCGTTCGTATGCAGATAATGCTCCCAGATATGTCTTACGCTCCAAAAGCCTCCCATCTGCCAATATCCCCACAGAGCTTCTTTTGTAGCTTCGTAATTAAATCTCCATATATCGGAATTATGCCATGACGACCAGCCCGGCAAATCAAAGGCATTACCCTTTTTGAAAAATTCTTTGAGCATAACCATTAAGGGCATATGAAATTCGGGCAGATTGAGCGTTTCTGTAGGCCAATAGTTCATTTGCGTATTTATATTCATGGTATAGTTTGAATGCCACGGCGCTATAAGCTTATCGTTCCATATACCCTGCAAATTCGACGGCTGCGTTCCCTCTTTCGACGATGAAATTGTAAGGTATTTCCCAAAATCGAACAAAAGAGAAACCAACTCGTTATCTATTGTGCCGTTTCCCATTCTTTTTATTCTTTCGTCTGTCGGAATCTTGGAATAGTCCTCGCCGCAAAGTATCAAATCCGTTCTGTCGAAATATTTTTTATATTCCTTTATATGTCTGCTTTTAAGCTCGTCATATGTAAAGCTTTTTGCGTTTTCCAAAGCTGTTTTTGACGCGTTTTTATATTCTTTTCCCTCGCTTACGGGCATTTTATCATAGCCGTTGAAGCTTGTTTTTATCGAGAAGATAACCGTCAAATCGTCTGCCGATTTTACCCAAAGGGAATTTCCGCCGCCAAAACTGCCGCCGTTTGTGTTGATTCCCACTCTCGACAAAAAGCGTATGCTTTCCTTATCCTCATCATATTCAACGGTATTTGTATACATTGAAACCTCCGTGGGACATCTGCCCTCGGTTATAATTTCATTATCACAAAATTTTGCGCTGTGTTCAAGCTGGCAAGCTTCAAAAATATGGAATTGCAGTTTTTCACTCGATTTAATATGTATTACAAGCACATCGTCTTTTAACGAAACGAAATACTCTTTTTCCACATTTATACCGTTATAAGTAAACGAAGCTTTAGCAATTCCGTTTGTCATATCAAGCTCACGGGTATAATTTGCGATACCGTCATTGTTATCCTGCCCCTCCGAAGCAAAATATCTGATGTTTTCGGGAATGATGTCCACATATAAATTGCCGTAAGGAACATAGCTGTCGGAATGAACTCCGAACATAGTATCTTTTGTTTTTTCGTATGCTTTTTCGTATTCCTTGTTTTCTGTAAGCTTTCTTATTTCGTATACTTCTTCCATGCTGTGCTTTTTTGTGCATTTATTCGGATAGCCCGACCACAGTGTATCTTCGTTTAGCTGAAGCTTATCGTTAAGCGCGCCCGAAAATACCATTGCTCCTATTCTGCCATTTCCTATAGGCAGCGCTTCCTCCCAGTTTACCGCTTCTTTTTCATACCATAATTTTTTCATTGCTTTGTTACCTCGTTTCCGTTTTCATCATCGTTTTTCTTTGAAAATGATTTATCCACAGGGATTGTAATTGTTATTTCCGTTCCCTTCCCTAAAGTTGAACGGATTTTTATTTCGCCTGCATGAGCGTTTACGATTTCCTTTGCTATGGCAAGACCTAAGCCCGTACCGCCCTGATCTCGGCTCCGAGCCTTATCCGCTCTGTAAAAACGCTCAAAAATTCTGCCCAAATGTTCCTGTGCAATTCCGATGCCGTTATCCGTCACCGTAACAATTGCCTTATCGGAAATATAGCTTGAAAAAATCTGTATTTTTCCGCCGTCAGGCGTATATTTCAGCGCATTTCCGACGATATTCGTTATAACCTGTTCCATTTTATCCTCGTCAATCGGAATTTCGGGGATTTCGTTAAGCCTGTTATACGTTATGGTCTGATTTTTTGTATCCGCCGCAAATTTAAGCTTTTCGGCGACACCGCACAGTATATCCTCAAGCTTCATATATTTAAGATTAAGCTTAACTCCGTTATCAAGCCTCGACAGCGTAAGAAGATCGGAAACAAGCCTCGTCATTCTGTCCGTTTCATGGTTTATCGTGGCAAAGAATTTTTCCTGCGTTTCCTTGTCAACACTTCCCGACTGCAAGGTTTCGACATAAGCCTTAACCGTTGTGAGCGGTGTGCGCAGTTCGTGAGAAACGTTTGCGACAAACTCACGTCTCGAAAGCTCCAGCTTTTTCATCTGCGTGATATTCTGAACGTCAACCATTATACCGCCCGTTACGTTGCCCGAATATATAAAGCGTCCGAAATAGAATTTAAGGTAATAGTCATACCATGCGGTTTCTTTTACAATCTGTTTATTGGAATCGAGATAAATAAAATCTCCCATGGAAATATCATCAAACATCTGCGAGAAAAATCCATCAAAGGTTACTCCTTCGGTATCTGTTATTCCCAGATATTTTTTTGCGGTCGGGTTTATGAGAATAAGCCGTCCGTCCGTATCAAAAGCGGCGATACCATCCGAGGAATATTCCATAATCGTTTCAAGCTTTATCTTTTGATCCTCTATCTGAAAGACGGTTTCCTTAAGACGTCTGCCCATTGTTCTGAACGTGTTTGTAAGTACGCCGATTTCGTCTTTTGAGGTGGATATTTCGCCTATGTCGTAGACACCCTTTGCGATACCCTCCGCACGCTCCGTAAGATTTTTTATCGGCGTTGTTATCGTACGGGAAAGCAGATAACCCAAAACAAACGCAACGGCAAGTCCGAAAAGAAGTCCTTCAAATACGACCGTAAACATACTCGTCCGAAAATTGTTAAGCTCCTGCTTTGTTTCATAAACATATATTACATAAATTACGGAATTATTCTTCGTTACGGGATAGGCATAATCTATGTAATCGCTGCCCGTAACGGATTTTTTTCCGATTTCTCCGTTTAATGCGGACAGCACATTTTCGGTAGCTTCGATATTTTGCACCTCGATTTCATCGGAGCCGAATATGAAGCTGCCGTTTGTTCCGCTTAAGACAGCGTAGTTTCTGTATGAATCGACGCCGATTCTTCCGTAACGGGATTCCATAAGCTCTTTAAGCTTTTTCTCCGTGTCGTCGGAATTAACGGCGTCTGAAAGCTGTGTTTTAAAATTATCGTCAAAGGCTGTTTCCATCTGCGACATAAAGTCATTATAATAAAACTGTGTAACATTTCCCAAAATAAACGTTCCCACAGTCATCATGACTGACAGTATAACGAGTATAAAAAGCAGAACAAGCTTTGACTGTATACTTTTTAGCATATTATAGCTCCAAGATTATTTGCAGTTTTTATTGAAATAATATCCAAGACCTCTTTTGGTCATTACTATATCGGGTTCGCCCGGATTATCTTCGATTTTTTCTCTTAAGCGTCTTACCGTAACATCAACCGTTCTGACATCGCCGTAATACTCATATCCCCAAACCTTTTCCAAAAGCTTTTCTCTCGAAAAGATTTTATCGGGCTGGGAAGCAAGAAATTTAAGAAGCTCAAATTCTCTTATGGTAAGCTCGACGGGTTTTCCGTCTTTTGTTACGCTGAAACGCTCCAAATCAATGACAAGACGTGAAAATACAAGCGTTTCGTTATCGTCTGCCGAAGATTCGGGTCTTTTCTCCGTTCTGCGCAGATTCGCCTTTATTCTTGCCAAAAGCTCACGGACGCTGTACGGCTTTGTGATATAATCGTCCGCACCGAGTTCAAGCCCCAAAACCTTATCGACTTCCTCCTCACGTGCGGTAAGTAAAATTATGGGAACCTGCGATTTTGCTCTTACTTCTCTGCAAACGGAAAATCCGTCCATTTCGGGAAGCATAACGTCAAGAAGAATAAGGTCGGGATTTTTTGTAAGCGCAAGATCCATGCCCGTTTTTCCGTCATACGCTTCAATCGTTTCAAAGCCTTCCTTTTTCAAATTGAATTTAAGTATATCAACAATAGGTTTTTCGTCGTCAACTATTAATATTAACTTTTCAGCCATTTAATCAGCACCTTTCTTTTTTTGCTGTTCGAGATATATAATCATGACCGATATATCAGCGGGAGACACACCCGAAATTCTGCTCGCCTGCCCCAGAGAAAGCGGTTTGAATTTCTTAAGCTTTTGGCGCGCCTCAATCCGAAGTCCGTAAACCCCGTCATAATCCAGTTCGGGCGAAAGCTTAACGTTTTCAAGCCTTTTGAATTTTTCCGCCTGCGCCACCTGTCTTTTTATATATCCTTCATATTTTATAAGTATCGTTACTTCCTCTTTTATATCACGGGGAAGCTCCTCTATTTTATTGCTCATTTCCATAAGTATATCATAATCAAGCTCGGGACGTTTCAAAAGCTCCGACGCTTTTACACCCGTTTTTATCGGCGTACTCGAATGCTTTTCCAAAACGTTGAGAACGCTGTCCGATGGCGGTATGATTATACTTCCAAGCTTTTCTATTTCGCTTTGGATTCGTTCATATTTCTTTTTGAAATTATTATAACGCTCCTCCGATATAAGTCCAAGCTCATATCCGAGCGGTGTGAGCCGAAAATCCGCATTATCCTGTCTTAAAAGAAGCCTGTATTCGCTTCTTGACGTCATCATTCTGTAAGGTTCGTTCGTGCCTTTCGTAACAATATCGTCAATCAAAACTCCGATATAGGAATTGTCGCGTCTTAATGTAAATTCGGGCAAATTCTTTGCGTATCTCGCCGCATTGATTCCTGCGATAAGACCTTGCGCCGCCGCTTCTTCATAGCCGGACGTGCCGTTAAACTGACCTGCGCCGTAAAGTCCCTTTATATCTTTAAAGCCAAGACCCAATGTAAGCTCCGTAGGGTCTACGCAGTCATATTCAATGGCATAGGCAGGGCGCATTATTTCCGCATTTTCCAAGCCTGTAACGCTTCTGTACATCTCAATCTGAACATCATACGGCAAAGACGACGACATTCCCTGTATATACGTCTCTTTCGTATCCATTCCCATAGGCTCTATAAAAATCTGATGACGCTCCTTTTCGGGGAAGCGCATGATTTTATCCTCAAACGAGGGGCAGTATCTCGGTCCTATTCCCTTTATTTTTCCGCTGTAGAGCGGTGAACGGTGAATATTTTCAAGAATTATTTCCTTTGTTTTGGGTGTTGAATACGTAAGATAGCAGTCTATCTTATTATGAAGTTCCTTAGTTGTTTCAAACGAAAAAGGCGTTATTTCTTCATCTCCCTTTTGTATTTCCATTTTTGAAAAATCTATACTGTCTCTGTGAACACGTGCGGGCGTGCCCGTTTTAAAGCGCAAAAGCTTCACTCCGTTTTCCTTAAGACTTTCTGTAAGCTTATTGGCGGGGAACATTCCGTCGGGACCGCCCGGCTCGAAATATTCGCCGACTATAACCTTTCCGCCCAAAAACGTACCCGTGGCTATTACTATACTTTTTACGGCGTAATAATTTCCGAGCATATCCGTACAGCCGACTATCTTTTTGTCTTTAACGTCTATACTCACGATTTCCGCTTGTTTAAGCGATAAGTTTTTCTGGTTTTCCAGACGTTTTTTCATTTCTATCTGATATATGCGTCTGTCCTCCTGCACCCGAAGCGAATAAACAGCGGGACCTTTGCCTTTATTCAAAACTCTCGACTGCAAAAAAGTTGCGTCTGCGGCTTTTCCCATTTCGCCGCCCAATGCGTCAATTTCTCTGACCAAATGCCCTTTACCCGTTCCGCCTATACTCGGATTGCACGGCATATTTGCAACCGCGTCAAGATTAACCGAAAACACAACGGTTTTAAGTCCGAGTCGTGCCGAAGCAAGTGCCGCTTCACATCCTGCATGACCCGCACCGATAACGGCAACGTCAAATTTATCTTCTTTAAAATTCATAGTACCATCCGTTTCCTACATCTGCTCGTAAAATCTTCTGCCCGCAACGGAATTTGACGTATCCGTAAGTATGTCCATCTGTTCCAGAGCCTTGCCCGTTCCTATTGCAACGCACGTTGTCGGGTCATCGGCAACAACCGGCTTTATCCCCGTTTTTTCCGTAATGAGAGTAGCAAGTCCCGAAAGAAGCGAACCGCCGCCCGTCATAATAATTCCCTCGGAGGCAATATCTCCGACAAGCTCGGGAGGTGTTTTTTCAAGCGTCTGATGAACGGCGTCAACGATAAGTTCCGCCGTATCTATAAGCGCTTCGTATATTTCCGTAGATGTTACGGAGAAAATCTTCGGCAGTCCCGTAAGCAGGTTTCTGCCCTTTACCTCCGTGGATTTTTCCTCCTCGGAAAGATGAACGCAGCCTACCTCCTGTTTTATCTGCTCGGCTGTTCTTTCGCCGATTAAAACGTTATGCTTTTTGCGTATAAATTTAACTACGGCATCGTCAAACTTATCACCCGCGACCTTTATCGAGGTTGAAACAACAACGCCGCCCAAGGATATAACGGCAATATCCGTTGTACCGCCGCCTATATCGACAATCATTGAGCCGTTAGGCTGTGAAATATCAATGCCTGCGCCGATAGCCGCCGCAATAGGCTCTTCAATGATATACGAACGCTTTGCGCCTGCCTGAACAGCCGCGTCTTTTACCGCTCTTTCCTCAACGTCCGTAACTCCCGACGGAACACAGACCATTATATTAGGCTTAAAAAGCCTTGAAATGCTGACTTTGGAGAGAAAGCTTTTAAGCATTTTTTCCGTTACGTCATAATCGGAAATAACTCCGTCGCGAAGCGGACGAACCGCAACGATATTTCCGGGAGTTCTGCCTATCATTCTCTGTGCTTCATAGCCAACGGCAAAAAGCCTGCCTGTCATTTTATCGACAGCGGCAACCGAGGGCTCTTTCAACACTATTCCCTTGCCCTTTATATATATAAGAACCGTTGCGGTTCCCAAATCGACACCTATATCCTGACGCCATACAAACATATCTTTTACCACCTTTTTTATTTATACGCACAATTATATATAATACTATTATATTACTATATGAAGAATTTGTCAATATCTTTTTTTACGATTTTCAAGCTTTTTTTATATATTTTTGCAAAATTTCACGTTTGTTTTCGAGCCTTTCGGTTATAACAGCCTCAAAAAGCATTTCCAGTATTTTGCCCGTATCGCTTCCCGTATATCCCATTGAAATTATATCACTGCCGTTTAAGGCAAGCTGACTTAAGAGATAACATTCGCCGTTTTTTATGATTTCGTCCGCCAGACGCTTCGTTTCGTCCATTGAATTATTTTCGGTCAAATTCCCGATTTTTATAACCGCCGAAAGTATTTCGTATGAATTTTTTCGCAAAAAACGCTTTATTTCGGGCTTTGTCCGAAGCGGCTTTGAAAGCGCCTCTATCGTATTTTTTACAAAGCTTATCGTTTTGTTGTCCGCCTTTAAAGTATGAAGAATATCTGAAGCTATTTTCTCGTCAAAACCGCTTAAAAAAAACGAAAGGCGTACTTTAACGTCATTTCCGCAGTTTTTAAGCTTGCCGCAAATAAAAGCATACTTTTCTTCGTTTATTTCGCAAAACTGCGGTATTATCTCTTCCGCAACATCGGAAAATTCTTGTAAAACCTCACCGGCACGATTGCCGCAAAGAAGCTTTTTCAGCTCCGAAAATATGCGTTCTTTGGAAATTTTTTCAAGAAGATTTTTGTTTTTATGAATACTTTTTGCGGTAGACGGTGCAATAGAGAAACCCAAAACCGAAGAAAACCGCAGTCCCCGAAGTATGCGGAGTGCGTCCTCCGAAAAACGTCTGTCCGCTTCTCCGACACACCGTATAACCTTATTTTTTATATCCTCTTTACCGCCGAAAAGGTCAACAATTCCGCTTTTCGGGCTGTATGCCATAGCATTGACCGTAAAATCCCGTCTTTTCAAATCCTCGGATAATTCCCGTGAAAACATAACGCTTTTCGGGTGTCTGCCGTCCGCATAATCTCCGTCAATGCGGAATGTGGTAATTTCAATATTTTTGCCGTTTGACACCACCGTTACCGTTCCGTGCTTAATACCCGTTTCTATAACGGGAAAACCGCGGAACACAGCCTTTGTTTCTTCGGGAAAGGCGGACGATGCAATATCATAATCGGACGGAGTTTTGCCCATAAGATAATCTCTCACCGAACCGCCCGCAAGGTATGCGCCATAGCCTGCATTGTTAAGTTTATCGAGTACGATTTTGACATAATCGGGAATAACAAACATAATTTATCACCTTTAAATTATTGTAACGGTATTTTCCCGTTTTGTCAATAATTTCTTGACAAAAAAAATAATTTATGATAATATATAAAAAAAAGGACGGGTGAATAACGTTGGAAATTAAACTTGAATCAAAAAAAGGCGAATATGCAATATATATCGAAAAAGGAATTTTAAACTCGGCAGGCGGTTATGCGAAGCGTCTGAATCCGAAAAAGGTTTTTGTCGTAACGGACAGCAATGTTGAGCCTCTTTATTTTGAAAAGCTCAAAAATTCTTTGGAAAAGCGGGAGCTGCACGTAAGCCATGCCGTAATCGAAGCAGGCGAGGCTTCGAAGTCGATAGAATGCTTAACTTCTCTTTATAAGGAATGTATAAGGGCTTCAATCACACGCTCCGACCTTATAATAGCCCTGGGCGGCGGAGTAGTCGGCGATGTTACGGGCTTTTTGGCTTCTACATATTTAAGAGGGCTTAAGCTTATACAAATCCCCACAACACTGCTTTCGCAAATCGATTCGTCCGTAGGCGGAAAAACAGCTGTAAATCTCCCCGAAGGGAAAAACCTTGTCGGAACGTTTTATCAGCCCGACGCTGTTTTAATCGACCCCGAAACGCTTTCTTCGCTTCCCGACAGGGAATATTCGGCAGGGCTTTCCGAGGCGATAAAATATGCCGTTATACGGGACAGAAAGCTGCTTGATTATATGAAGGATTTCAAAACATCTAAAAAGCATATCGAAAAAATCATAGAAAGATGCGTAAAAATAAAATGCGATATAGTGGAAAAGGACGAGTTTGACAAGGGAGAAAGAATGATTTTGAATTACGGTCATACGGTAGGTCATGCAATAGAAAAAGCCGGCGGATACAGCGAATATATCCACGGTGAAGCTGTCGCCTTGGGCATGATATGCGCCATGGAAATATCCGAAAAGCTGAAATATTCAAAGCCCTCCGACGCGGATAAGCTTAAGGAAATAATCCTTGCAAATAACCTCCCCGTCAGCGTGCCGTACGACCCGAAAGAATGTTTGAAGGCAATATCAAACGATAAAAAAATGGACGGAGACGAGCTGAACGTAATTCTCCCGAAAGGCTTGGGAGACTGCGAAATTGTACGCACAACTCCGAATGCGTTTTTGTCTTTGGCATATGATTCCTCTATTTTTGCGAAAAAAGCATATCTAAAAAACGAAGAATAATCGAGAAAACAAGAGAAAAAACGAGTAAATCATTTTTAAATAAAAAAATTTGCAAAAAACGCTTGACAAATCAAGCGTTTTGCTATATAATATTTGAGTGCTTGAAAAAAGCGCCGAAAAATGTTAAAAATAACTATATAAATGGAGGAAATCGCAAATGATGAGAGATACTTATCTTGCAAAACCGGGAAAAACGGAAGCAAAATGGTACATTATAGACGCTGCCGACGTTCCCTTGGGAAGAACAGCTGCAAAAGCCGCAACTGTTTTGAGAGGTAAACACCGTCCCGAATTTACACCCAACGTTGACTTGGGAGATCACGTTATCATAATAAACGCTGAAAAAGCTGTTTTGACGGGTAACAAGCTTAAAAACAAAATTTATTACAGACACACAGGCTACATCGGCGGACTTAAAGCCGTTTCTTATGAAAAGCTCATGGCTGAAAACCCCGAAAAAGCTATGCTTCTTGCAATAAAGGGTATGCTTCCCCATAATTCCTTGGGAAGAAAGCAGATTACAAAAGTAAGAATATACAAAGGCGCAGAGCATGAAAATGCCGCACAGAAGCCTGAAGTATATAACGGTTAAGGAGGTAAAGAACAATGGCTAAAAATATTGAAGTTTATCTCGGCACAGGAAGAAGAAAAAGCTCTGTTGCAAGAGTAAGACTCGTTCCCGGTAACGGTAAAATCACAATCAACAAAAGAGATATAGACGATTATTTCGGTTTGGAAACACTTAAAGCTATCGTTCGTCAGCCTCTCGTTTTGACAAAGCTTGACGGAAAATTCGACGTTTTGGTAAACGTATACGGCGGCGGTGTTTCGGGTCAGGCAGGCGCTATCAGACACGGTATCACAAGAGCGCTCATAAACTTTGACGCTGAACTCAAATCCGACCTCAAAAAAGCAGGTTTCGTAACAAGAGACCCGAGAATGAAGGAAAGAAAGAAATACGGCTTGAAGAAAGCTCGTCGCGCTCCTCAATTTTCCAAGAGATAATCTCTTTATTATCGAACATTTTAAATCACGAGGGAATCGCTTTTGCGGTTCCCTTTTTTTGTAGGGATTACATTCTAAGAAAAAACTTAAAAACATTCGCCGGTCGGTTAATCACCTTTGACAAGGGCAAACATATCGTGCAAAATAAACTTTGACTTTATTTTACTCAAAACTGTTTATCGGGGTGTTACAATGTATACAAAAAGACATTTTAAAGTAGCCGACACGCGAACTGAAGAGTTCTTTCCTTACTCTCCGCCAACACCAAAAAACCCTGCAAAAATGCAGGGGATAGGTTTTGATTATTGAGAGTAAGAGATAACGCCGTTTCCCGCAGAGCGGGAGACCCTCGGCGTATGTCGGCAGAGCCGACACGCGAACCACAAGGAACCTCTTCCTCTCTGTCCTCTCCGCCAAAACATAGAAAATCCCGCATAAAATGCGGGATTTTCGGGTTTTGGCGGAGCGTTAGTAACGTAAATCGAATAATTTGTGCTACATTATGCGGTGCGTTTTGCGAGAACAATATCAGTTGCCGCTTTACCATTTAAGCGACCAGAAAAGAAATCTGTTTCTAAAACGATTGTTGTGTCTTTTACAGAAATATCTTTAGGTACTTCAAAATAAAGAGTAATGATTTTTTGTTCACCTGGCATAATCTGCATATCAACCCATTTATAATCTGTTTGAGACTTTGTTGTTGAGAAATTTTTATTTTCTAACGCAACACCATTTTCCTTTGAAAAAAAGTTGAAATTTTTTATCTGAACGCCCGTATGGTCTTTCAACTTAAAGTCATCAATATCTAAATTGTGCATTTCTTTTGAATTTGCAACATTTATGTGTTCAATTAGCACAGTAACGGAAATATAGTGTTTATCCGTTCCTATCAGTTCTGTTTCTTCCAAATCGCCTTTGTTTTTAACAACATACACATTATCACAATCCGAAAAGTCAGTAACTGTAATATAATATTCATTATGTAAATTTGCCTTTTCATTCAAAAATACACAATTTTCTTCTGGCTCCGTGTATTTAGGTACAAATATCACAATAAGGGCAATTATTCCTGCTAAAAGTAATATTCCTACAATGCAAACAACTACTTTTTTCAAAGTGTCTAAATTCTTAAACCATTCCATAAAATTGATTTCTCCATACTACAATTATGTCAATTCACTAAAACCGTTGTAGGTTTCAAATGCAAGCAAATACAAAGCCTTTAACAAGTCGGGATTTTTTGCTTTCAACTCATCAATAACAGTATCGTGTTCAACAGTATCAACGACATCGTTTTTAATAAGTTTTTCAATAGTTACAGGTAGTTGTTTGCATACAAGATAAAATGCATTCTCTACGCCGGTAACAAGTTCATAAAACTTGTCAATTGAAATACGTCGGATTTGCGCGTGTGACACTTTCTTTTTATTTATCGAACACTTCCATTCGATATTTTGAGAGCGTTTTGCTATGACTTCTACAAGGTAACATATATCATTAGGATTATGCAAGATATGGTTTTGCATAGTTATGTACGTATTTTTACCCGAAGAAGAGTTCATCGTATTATGTTTGTTTTTCATTTCAACATATATCTTAACTCCGTCATCGCGCGTGAAAATCACATCAAATCCTTGTTGAGGAACTTTGCAATTCTCGAAATACTTAAACATATTTTGATGAAAGTATCCTATCGCATTTGTGTTTGACTTATCTCTCTGTCTATGCAATTCCAACTCAATTATATTTTCAATTTCTTTTTTGAACAATGCTTTATCGAAAGTGAGTTTTATCGGGTCAATGATATTTTTATTGAATTTTTTAAGATTTATTGACTTAAGCGACTCACTATACTTTTTAATTGTTTGAGCAACGTGATTTTCAAAATCCTCTTGTTTTATAAAAGGCAAGCAGTAATTATCACTCATTTTTCATCTCCTCCAATGTGTTTATTATTTCTAAACCTATTTCTTTTGCAAGATTGACAGGCACAGCATTTCCTACTTGTTTATATTTTTCTGCCAACGTTCCATAAAATCCCCACGTATCGGGGAATGTTTGAATTCGCGCATTTTCTCTATATGAAAATGGACGAACTTCCAATGGGTGACATCTATCGGTTTGTTTCATCCCTGGATTTGTTAAAACAGTCAATGATGGCTCGTTTAATCCAATACGTCTTAAAATTCCTGTTCTACCGCCACCCATTTCCCAACAGGTTTTCATATATTCTTTGGCAACGATAGGGTCAATATCTCTCCAATATCCGCCAGGCGGAACTAACGCAAAAACGGATGCTTTATAAGCCGAGTATTGCACACAATCATCCTTTGAGGGGTTTGAATCTAATTTGATATCCCTAATAACAGGCTTATACTTGTGTTTTTTTGGATAAGAAAACCTGCATTTTTTTACTAAATCATTTCTAATGCCGATAGTAATAAGCCTTTCTCTTTTTTGTGGCACACCATAGTCCCAAGCATTAAGGATTCTATATGTTGTCGTGTAACCTTGTTGTTGAAAAATATCAAGAATCGTTTTATATGTTTGCCCGTTATCGTGAGTAAGTAATCCGCGCACATTCTCAAATAGAAACATTTTTGGCTGCAATTTTTCCAGGAATGTTGCATAATAATAAAACATTGTGCCTCTGACATCTTGCAGTCCAAGACGTTTTCCTGCGTAACTGAAAGATTGACACGGAGCACCGCCTGATAACAGGTCTAATTCGCCTTTTTTTATATTAAATTCTTTTTCCAAGTCTCTTTGCGAAGTAATTGCAATATCTTCGCAAAGAACTTTCCATTTCGGGCGATTGAATATTAACGTATTTGCCGCGCTTTGGTCAAACTCCACAAGTCCAATGTGGTTAAAGCCTGCTTGCTCCAGGCCGAGAGCCAAACCGCCTGCCCCCGCAAATAATTCTATACTTGTAAACATTTACAGTTTCTCCGTACGAGTGATGGTAAATTCTTCAAGCTATATTATAGCACACTTCTCAAAACTTTTCAACCAATATTGAGTAGATTTTACAGCCTCGGCGTATGTCGGCAGA
>ERZ779725.1223-NODE-1223-length-14782-cov-2.812046_pt1 | contig 14782 bp, 15 predicted proteins | sample MGYA00511890_ERZ779725 | MGnify/ENA primary metagenome ERZ779725 (study PRJEB29588, sample SAMEA2148549) | human gut metagenome | biome: human gut; feature: human-associated habitat; material: faeces | place: Denmark | collected 2008/2010 ...
TTATAATTTTTTATTATAATATATTTTATTTATCTTTTATTTTATTTTTATTTATATTTATATAATGTGTTCGGGTTCATACTCAAGTGTTATTCAGAGTGTTGTTCTCTCTGAACAACACTCTGAACAGCAAATAGAACAACACTCCGAGCGGCAAGGCGATAACAACAATAAAGCCGAGCGGTTATGCTCGGCTTTAAAATTCAAAAATCTGATGTGATTAACAATGCTCGTCCGATTTTTTTTGAGAGGTAATAATTTACCCGATATTGCGAAAAGGCATTATTTAAACTTACGCTTTCTTGCCTCTTCCGATTTTTTCTTTCTTTTAACGCTGGGTTTTACGTAATGTTCTCTTTTTCTGATTTCCGACAATACACCTGCTTTAGCGCACTGTCTCTTAAATCTTTTAAGAGCGTTATCCAAAGATTCGTTATCTTTTAATCTGATTTCAGCCATGTTGATGTCCCTCCCTCCCGTTATGCAGATATAACTGCACGGACGAATTTATCATTAACTCACATAATGTATTATAATATAATATTTTGATATTGTCAATCTTTTTTTGCTAAATTTTTTAAAAATATTTTCTTTTTATTAAATTTGTGTATTTTTGGGCGGTATTTTTCAACTTTTATTGACAATTTTTTATAATCGTAGTATAATAAAATTCGGGGAGGAGGTATGCCGAAAATGGAGTACACCGAAACAGAAAACGGAATTTTTATAAAAAACAACGATTATTTTAAACCCGAACTGATTTTCGACTGCGGTCAAAGCTTTCGTTTCTTTGAAACGGACGGCAATATACGTACGGGCGTTGCGTTCGGGAGCGTTATAGAAATAGAAAAGCAAAGCGAAGGATATAGGGTTACGTCATATCCCTCGCTGTCCTCGGATACGCTTGTAAGCTTTTTCGATTTAAAAAGAGATTATAAAGAAACCGAAACTGCGCTTTCGGGCGATTCGGTTATGAAATCCGCCATGGAATTCGGGCGCGGAATACGCATCTTAAAGCAGGATTTTTTTGAAATGCTTCTTACATTTATATATTCTCAAAGGAGCAGTATACCCAGGATTGCGAAATGCGTTGAAAAAACTGCGGAGCTTTTCGGCAAAAAAATCGAATACAAGGGCAAGGTGCGCTATGCCTTTCCAAAGCCCGAAGAAATGATAAATGCCGATATATTTTCGCTCGAACCCGTAAAAAGCGGTTACCGTGCGGAATATATCATAGACGCTGTGAGAAAAGTAAATTCGGGCGAAATAAACTATGACGAGCTTAAAAACCTCACATACCCCGAAGTGAAAAGCCGTCTCCTTACGATTAAAGGTGTGGGAGATAAGGTTGCCGACTGTGTTTGTCTGTTTGCGTTCGGCTTTTTTGACGCTTTTCCGACCGACACATGGATAAAAAAGGCGATGGACAGCCTGTACAGCGTAAAGGAAGCAGATATAAAGTCGGCGTCTTGGGATATGTTCGGCTCGCTTTCGGGAATCGCACAGCAATATTTATTCTATTACCTTAAGCACAGGTAGTTTAATACCTAATGACTCTGTAAAAATTCATAATAAATTTATAAATTCTCCTTTAAAAAAACACAATCATACAGTATAATATAATTGTAATAATATAATTGCAAATACATACAAGTTAAGAAAGGTTGGGAGATTATGAATATAGCTTTCTTCCTTGTTCCTAAGTGCAACGTTGCTTTTTTGTATGAGGATAACACTTTACGGCAGGGAATAGAAAAAATGAAATTTCACGGGTACACCTCGATACCTGTTATAACAAATGACGGAAAATATGCAGGCTCCATATCGGAGGGCGATTTCCTTTGGTATATTATAGATGATGAAGAAAAAGAGCTTACAAAAATAAACCCCAGAAATATAGAAAACAAAAAAATCAAGGACGTTATTAAAATAGACAAAACGCCGCCCGTACTCATTACGGCGTCTATGGAAACTCTCCTTATAAGGGCGATGGATCAGAACTATGTTCCCGTCGTGGACGACAGAGGCACCTTTATGGGAATAGTTACAAGACGCGATATTATACGTCATTACTACAACGAACATTTCTTCAGCGAGGAGGATGCCTCCGAGGAGAAAATCCATTCGCTTGCAGGCGCTCTTGCGTGATAATACGGTATTAGGCGTCAGAATACAATCGGTTTTTAGTTTCCGATGCCAAAGAAGGGAAGTATAAAAAATGCTTGAAAAAATAACAAATCAATCAAAAAAGGCAATAACGGAGCTTTTGGAAACGGCAAAATTACATGAGGGAGACCTTGTGGTTATCGGCTGTTCGTCAAGCGAAATAGGCGGATTTAATATCGGAAGCCACAGCGCATATGATATAGCTTTGGCGGTTTTCCAAGGGATTTACCCCATACTTAAGGAGCATAAAATAGATATAGCGTGCCAGTGCTGCGAGCATTTAAACCGTGCGCTTATAGTTGAGCGCGAGGTTGCCTTAAAGCACGGCTTTGAAATCGTAAGCGTTGTTCCGAAGCCCAAGGCAGGCGGCTCGTGGGCAACCTCGGCATATGAAAACTTAACCGATCCCGTTGCCGTTGAATTTATAAAAGCGGACGCAGGGCTTGATATAGGAAGCACGCTTATAGGAATGCACCTAAAGCACGTCGCCGTACCCGTTCGTCTCTTCAACAACCGAATCGGCGAAGCGCCCGTAACAGCGGCAAGAACCCGCCCGAAATACATCGGCGGTCCCAGAGCCCAATACGAATAAAGGAAATATAAGACTGATTACTTACTTTTGCACACCGTATTAAAAATGCGGTGTGCTTTTTTTATATGTAAAATATTTATCGTAATTTTGATAAATTTGGCATAAATCTATTGCAAAAATGAAAAAAATGTGGTATGATAAATATGCTAAACAAACATTATTTAATAGATTTAAGATTTTCTCTATACCAAAAGGATAAGTATATTCTTTTACATTTGCCATTTAGAATTTGGTAAAAACACAAATTCCACTTGGTAAATGTAGGAGTGTTTCTCATCTATTAAGTTTGTTTAGCAGCAATCGGAGTTTGTGGTTTTCGGTGTGCGGACAATGATTGTTCCGTACACTTTTTTATTTGCGTATAAATATGATAACATATCATATGGCACAAAATTGGTACATGCCTTATGATATTATAATAATATACAAAATAAGGAGGTGATGATATATATGAACTGGTTAATAATTACAGTTGCGGTACTGCTGTTACTTTCAATATTATGTAAATATTTGGAACGCGCACAATGCCCGAACTGCAAATCAAGGAAAGTTGTCGAAATCGGGCGAGAAGAAATCGGCTCGGAGCCAAAGCTTTTCAAAGAAACCGTAAGACTTAAAGAATACAATAACAAAGGCAATCACAGAACCGACTGGGGTCATCGTGCCGCTTCAAATCAATATGTGAATCCGCCGACCAAAATTATTACCAAAGAAGTTATTGTTGAAGGAAAAAGAACTTGGTACAATGTCGGCTACAGATGCAAAAAATGCAATAATGAATTTTTAGTTAAAGAGTATATTGATACAAAACCGGAAATAGAAGAATAAAACAGGAGGAATAAAAAATGGCAACACCAATATATTTTGTTCAAAGTAAATTTGAAAGAGGCGCAGTAAAAGTGTTTATAAGCGATAATAAATACGAAAGAGGCGTTCAAAAAGTTTGGGTTACAGAAAATAAGTACGAAAACGGTGCGATTAAAGGCTTCGTGGTAGACAGTAAGTATGACGCACAATTAAAAGTTTACATATGCAAAAACAAATACGAATAAATTCGATTTTGAATATTCTATAAGGATAGTCAGTTATACGACTATCCTTATAGGGTTTTACAAAACTAACAAAATTCTTAAGAATAGTGAAATGATGTGAATTTTTATGTATACAATACCGCCGAAAAAAATGATAATTATAAATATATTGGATATTCTGAAAAAATATACCGATATGGATCACAGGCTTACCCAAGCTGAAATTTCGGATATTTTAAAGAAAGAATATTATATGGAGGTTGACCGCAAGACCGTAAAGAGAAATTTACTCAATTTGCTGGACTTAAACTGCGGAATAGATTATACCGAAGTAACCCGAACGGATAAAAACGGCAACGATACCTCTATATGCACAGATTGGTACATACAGAGAAAGTTTGACAATTCGGAGCTGCGGCTTTTAATCGACAGTGTTATTTTCTCAAAAATGATTCCTCAAAAGCAATGCCGAGAGCTTGTGAAAAAAATAACGGAACTGTCAAACGTTTACTTCGATAAAAAGGTTAGCAATATTTATAACCTTCCCGAAAGCCAACCCGAGAACAAAGAACTGTTTTATACAATTGATGTTCTTGATGAAGCAATTTCAAAAAACAAAAAAGTAGCGTTTACATATAACCGTTACGGCGCGGATAAAAAATTACATCCGAAAAGAGAAGAAAAATACATTGTAAATCCGTACCGAATGGCGGCTACAAACGGAAGATACTATCTTATCTGCAATTACGACAAATACGATACACTGTCAAATTACCGTATAGACAGGATAACCGGTATAAAAATGCTTGACGAACCCGGAAAGCCCATAAGGGAATTGAAAGAAAAAGAAATCAATCTTCCGAAACACATGGCGGAGCATTTGTATATGTTTGCAGGGGAAAGTATTCACGCAAAATTCAAAGCAAAGGATTATATAATAGAGCAAGTTATAGATTGGTTCGGACTTGCGCCGAGAATAACCAAAGCGGATGATGAAAATTATATCATTGAAGTAGAGGTCAACCGAGAAGCATTTTTTTGCTGGGCAATGCAATACGGACTGCATATCGAGGTTTTAGAGCCTTCGGATATGCGTGAGCGAATAAAAAACGCGGCAAAATATATGTATGAAAAGTACACAGGAGGAGAATGAAAATGGATAAAATCATTTTTACTTACAGGTTAACTCACGATACGGGCTTTGCGCCTTGTGTCGATAATGGGTTGCTAACGCTTGCCTGTTGCAAAGGCGGAACAAAAACTGTCAAGAGAGGATTAAGATATTTTATCGGACGATTTTTCGAAGAAAATCTGCAAAAAAATATTGAGGTATATATTTCCGGTCTTTATGCCGGAAAGCTTCTCTACATAGCAAAGATAGATAAAGTTATTCCAATGACAGAATATTTTAGCGAAAAGGAAGATGAAGATCGTATTGACCAAATATACCGTTGGGACGGCGAAAAATTAAAAAGAGACACGAGCAAATTAAAGGGCATTCATGATGACGAACATTCCCAAAAATGTGATGAAAACGGAAAATATGTCTTAATCTCAAAAGAGTTTGTTTATTTTGGAAACAAAGCGATAGAATTAGATGAAAGCATACTTTGTCATTATCCCCCGACCAGAGGTCAATATCCGAAAGGTCAGCGCTCTCGTACACCCACCAATGTCTTAACGGATAAAAATAAAAGCGACAGTGCGGAGCTTTATAAAAAATTGCAGAAATTAGTAGAAGAAAAAGGCTATACTTTTACAAGCGGTAAGGTATCGGAGCCACATAATCCGATAAAAAACAGCAGTGGCTGCGGAATTTGCGGAAAGGACTAATTATGAAAATAATTTTATCAAGAAAAGGATTTGACAACAGCAACGGAGGATGTCCAAGTCCCATTTTACCCGATGGCACGATGCTTTCCATGCCAATACCGTCAACCGACAATGACAAATATGAAGATTTAATGCATGACAATATTTCATATTTGCAGTTATTGGAAAATCTGAAACCAAAGCATACATATAACAGCTGTCATTTGGATCCCGACATAAGAGATAATGCAAGAAAAACAAAACCGTCGAATTGGAAACCCGCATTTGGTCAGATTGGCAGTCCTCAAGGAACGTTGAAAAATGCAGGAGTGGAAAAAGGGGATTTGTTTCTGTTTTTTGGCTGGTTTAAAAAATGTTATGAAAAAAACGGAGCTTACAGCTTTTATACAAAAAAGACATCAGATAATTTTTATGATTATGCAGACCTTCATGCCATATACGGATATATGCAGATAGGCGAAATACTAACCGATAAAGAACAAATAAAAAAATACATCTGGCATCCTCATGCGACAGATAAAAGATTGCAAAATAAGAAAAACGCACTTTATATTCCTGCTGAAAAATTGAGTTTTTGTCCAAGTATGAAAGGCTACGGCACATTTGATTTTTCCAAGAAACGTGTTCTCACAAAAGAAGGCTGTTCCCGTGCCACATGGATTAAACACCCATTTTTAGAACCTAAACACGTATACGGAAAAAGAAAAAACTCCGCAAAATCGAGTACGGAAGGGCTTTATTATGCGGGAATATGGCAAGAATTGATTGTATACGAATCACCCGAAATAATAGAATGGGTAAACGAAATTATAAAATAGAAGCAAAAATACCGTATATAATACCGCCAAAAAATTGTAATAGTAAATATTTTATCTGCCGAATAATGCGGAGGGGCGGACGCCCCTCCGCACCATTTTCAGAACTGGTTTATCATGCTTCCGTCATTGGAATTATAAATAACAACCGCTTCGCCTTCTTTGGAAAAGTGATAGTAACCCTTGCCGATAAAAACTACAGAATCATATCCCTTTAATATGAATTCGGGAAACAAATCATAAAGATTTTCCGAACCGCAATCGGTTTCAACCCGACCACGATATTTTATTTCACACAATCCGTATTTACCATTGCTGCAGTTTGCTATAAAACGGTTTTTTCCGACATATTTTAATGTGTGAGCAAACGGAAATGTTATGTATTTACCGTTTTTTTCGCATATGCCCAATAATTTTGTATCGTTATACGTTATTTCTTGAGATGATACTGTAAATGTTTTTGAATAATACTCAAAATCAATAATTTCACCGTCAAAGCAAAGCTGTTCTAACGGCAAAGACAAAGTTCCGACATATTTTAAGAGAGTCATTTTTCCTTCAATATTTACCAGCTTTTCATTTTTATCAAAATCAACATAAGCATAATAATTATTCAAGGCATAAAATCTGAAATCCTTAAACGGTTCCTTATATTTTATTTCTCCCCATGATACGAGATAGAGTGTGTTGTTTTTTCTTCCCCATGCGGAATGATAGTTATCTATTTCTATTTCTTCAAAGTGAATAACCGTATTTTTATTGTCGGTATACAGATATACGTTTTCTTGATTATTGAAAAATGCCGATTCACAAGAATTGAAAGCATGGAAGTAATCATATTTACACGGGACATCACAAACAAGCTTAGGCTTTTCACAATATTTCGGTAAATCTTTTCTTTTTTTAAAAAAGTCATATTTGGTATTTCTTAATCCCTCAAAATGAATTGCGCCAAACAATCCGTTTTTGACAACAAAAAAATTATTTATTGCGTAACCGTTAATTATTATATTTTCATATTCAAAAGGTAACAGTATTTCACCGGTCGGCAGATAAATGATACCGAATTTATTTTCTCTTTTTTCAATTTCGATGTCCGGGGTGTAGGAACAAAGACCTTCAAAGCTATAAATATCCATTATAAACTACTCCATTTTTACTCAAAAAATATTCTGTAAAATCAAATGTTAATACTATTATACAACGTAAGATGTACCTTTTTTGGAGCATTGAAGGATTTTTTTGATTTTTCATCACAAAATTATCATGAATTTCTTGCACGATTCTCAATTTTATTTTGTATAATAAAACAAAAATGATGTGAAAGGAATAATTAAAAACAATGGGACTGTTCTGCCCCCAAAAGTTAGACACTTTTGGGGGCAGATTTAGACTTAACCGTTTAAATCATTCAGCACAATTTTTTCCCATTCTATAAATGTATTATTGCTACGCTCTTTATCGTGAATTTCACCGTCCTCATCTATCCATCTAAACAATCTGTTATCCTTAAAATACAATCTGTTTTCTTTTGTGCCGTCAAACACAAATGCAAAATACAGCTCTCCGTTTTCAAAATAATAATATTTTGTATAAGATGTTATTGAATTAGACGGTATATCCATTCTCACAAGTTTTGAGCTGTCATCATAATATTTAACTTTTCCGCTTACACTATCTTTTTTTGTTAAATTTGATAAATTTGATTGAGTCGCATTATATAGTTCTCTGATTTTCAAGACTTCTTTTTCAATATCAAAATTATCATCTATGTATTCTGCCTTTCCCGAATTTTCTGTTTTATTATCCGCAGATACATCACCACTCAGTATTTCTGTATCAACTAAATTATTCTGCAAATAAACATATCCTATTACCGATACACTTGCTGTTAATGCAACAACAAGCAATACAATTAAAAATACAAGCCCGTTATCTTTTTTCTTTTTGGGAGTTGCGTCTATGCTTTTCATCACTTCATCTTTCAATATTAAATTACAATGCGGACATTTGTTTCCTCTTTCCGATTCCGTCTGACTTTCTAACAATTTATGTCCGCATTTATTGCAGAACAATGCATTCTTTTTAAGAATATTTCCGCATTGGCAACAAACGTTACCTTCTAACTCTTTTGTTTCAGTTACAATTTCAGAACCACATTCTTGACAAAATTTTGCTCCATCATTTACTAAACTACCGCATTTTTGGCATCTCATATTCTCAGTCCCTTATATCTAATATTTTTACTTCTTAAGTTAATTATATCAGAATTTTCTTTCAGCGTCAATAACCGCAATTAAAAATCAACGCTATAAATAAAATTTTTTAAAGCGTTTGCGTATGCGGCAGACGGCACGGCGATTTTCATAGAAGCAGCCGTAAGAAGCGCAAATTATATATTTTATTTCTCCGCCGCCCGAAAACCGAGATTTTCCGCAAAAAGGTTAGAGTTATTGAAACTAAAAAACACGCACACCGTTTTTTGCGGTATGCGTGTTTTTATAATTACGGTACTATGTGCATCATTGCATTCGGATTTATGCCGCCATTCTCATTATACACATTACATCCGTGGCAATCGATATTCATTCTGCTCACAAAACCGAGAGAAACAATCATTCTTCCGCTCTCATCAATAAAAGTGGTATGGTCATTATACTTGTCGTAATAATCAACCGTTTCACCGTCAATTATCACCTTGGTTGAGCCCGGTGTAAACACATAGGTTGAACCGCGGTATTTAACGGTTGCGGTGCGGTCGGATTCGTTCCACACTATATCCGCACCAAGCTTTTCGCAAAATTCTCTTAGCGGCAGCCATAAATGCTCTTTAATATAAGGCTTAATCATGAAAGGTTTCAAACGGTTGTCGATTTCGATTTTTTGGGATTTTGAAACATCGTCTACAGGATATTCCGTATCATTTACAATAATACTTTTGATTTCATCGGGTTTGATAATCCGTTTTGCCCATGCACGAAAATGCCCCACATTTGTTTCAATATTGCTGCCATCCCATTTGTATAACTGACTGAACGTCTTAATTTCTCCGTTTTTCATTCTGAAATAAAAGTACTTTGTTTTGGTGTCGCACCAATCGCAAACATTTTCTTCTGTTACGGGATAGCTTAATTCAATCGATATCGGATTATAGCGAACCTCAATATCATCGAATTTAAGCGTCTTTGTGTCGATATTGCTTTTCATAGGGAAAACAATTTTGGGTGAACCTTTTATTTTGTTTATGCATAAATAAAAGTCAACTTTTTCTTTGTTTTCAATCGAATTGCATTCCAGAACAAAATATCTCTTTTTTTCGGTATCAAATTTTTTGTTCAACGGACCGGTTGAGAACCCGCTTCTGTAAGCCTTGTTATAATCAACCGGACCGAATCCGATTGTATCTATATCCCAGAAAGTGCTGTTTCCTCTTTCGTCAACAGCATTAAATTCAGCGATTGCCGCGTCAGTTTGTGCTTCAATCGAGAAAATAACAATAGCCTGTTTTTCCGCAACCAAGTATTGCTCAAGGGTGAGCGTATAGTCTTCATCGCTTACGCTTTGTTTTTCTGTTTTTACAAAGTCAGCCAGATAAGATGTATCACCGCTGAATATTTCGTCAAAAAACTCGTTGCTCATTGCCGCGGCGCATATAGACGCCGCAATGGTAATCGCCATCAAAACAGCCATTGCAGCCGTTCCTTTTTTTCTTATTTTTTTACTTGCTATCAGAGTAAGTCGCTTTTTCATACCTTTTTTACCTCCAAAAAATGTTGTAGTCATATATGATTTTTTTTGATTTTGTGTTTTTAGAAAGTTTATCAGCATTTCACCGTAAAACACCCTTGTTTCATACGCTTTTCCGTTAAGTACTTTTTCGTCGCAAGCCGTTTCGCCATCAATTTCTATCGCCCGTGCCATAATATAAGCAAAAGGGTTATACCAGTTGAGCGATATAAAAATCAGCGTGATAAGCTGATACAAAATATCCTTTCGCTTGTAATGTATCAATTCGTGGCGAAATATAAAATGCAGTTCATCATTTGAAAACTCATTTTCGCTTAATATGATAAACGGATGAATAATTCCCACAAGCATAGGCGTATCGGCAGCAGAAGAAACCCTTACCGGTATATCGGAAGTAATTTTAAGCTTTTGCTTTTCCGACTCCAGAATGTCAGCAGTGTTTTCATCGCAAAGTGGTGAAGATATTCTTTTCACCGCTCTTTTGAATGAAAAATATCGTTTGATATGCAAAACCAAAAACAGCACCGCACCAATCAGCCAGATAATACTGAAAATCAGTTTCACATCAATCGGTGTTTTGTATTTTACCGTAGCTGTCGTTTCTTCCGATGGCTGATTTTCGGCTTGTTCACTGTAATTGGGTTTGACGGGTACGGTTTTCGTAACCGTTTGCTGCGGCAGATTTTAGTTCATACCAATTGCGAATATCCCTTGTTTCGCTTTGTATGTTTGTTATCACAGGCGATATCGGAACCTTATAGCTTATGCCGAGTTTTCCGAACGGTATCATAAAAATAATCATAACCGCAAGCCACGAATAATACCGAAAACCTGCCGTATACCTTTTCATAACAGGCTTTGTAAGAACCAAAAGCAAAATAATTACAACCGAAAATTTAACTGATGAAATTACATTTTGCTCAAAAATTTGTTTTATAATTTCCGTCATTTTCTCTTTTCCTTAAACATTTTTTCAAGCTCCGAAATATCCTCGTCGCTTATTTTTTTGCTGTCAAACAATGCTCTCATTAAATTTGCGACGGAATTTCCGTGCATTTTTTTTAAAAATTGTTCGCTTTCAAATTCGACATAATCTTTTTCGGCAACAAGCGGTGTATAAATATATTCCTTTCCCCGTTTGTCCTTTGCAATGTATTCTTTTGCTATCAGCCTGTTGATAAGCGTTTGAACGGTTTGCTGTGTTCGTTTGACATCGCTTTCTTCGTCAATAATTCGTTTCACCTCGCTTGTGGATATGGGACACTCATTATGCCATACCACTTTCATAATTTCGAGTTCCGCGTCCGGAAGTCTTTTTTCAAAGTTTTTCAAGATAATTACCCCGCTTTCTACGACTGTTGTCGTATTATGATTTTATTATACACTACAACTGTCGTATTTGTCAAGCCTTTTTGGTAAATTTGTTAATTTCCTCCAAAATAAATGCAGAAAAACTGTTCGTTATACATAAGTATATTTACATATATAGGATATTTGACCTCCCGTGCTCAAATATCAATTTTAATTTTCAAATAAGCTTTGATAAAATTTAATTTTATTTTTGCATATCACTTGACAAACAAAAAGCAAAGTGATAAAATTTTATCAGAGACAGTTGGATTTATCCATACATAAGGGGGAAAAAAAGTGAAATCGATAATTAAAAAACACATAAGCGGCATTTTGGCTTTTTGCATGATTTTAAGCCTGATGTCGTTTTCCGCTTCTGCGGCAAGCGCCGTTTCAATAATCAATCTGACGGTTAAAGCGCCGATAGCTGGAAATACACCGTCCGACACGGCAACTTTGCCCGCAAAGGCAAGCACACAGGTTTTAAGCGTAAAATGGACTCCGTCCGACACGGTTTTCAAGAAAAACACCGATTATACCGTTACGGTCGAGCTTGGCATTAAGCCTGATTTAGATAAGTATTTTTCGTCTGCGAAGAAAATGACCGTAAAAGTGAACGGAAACAAGACGACAAACGTTACCAAAAACGGCAATACCGTTACCGTAAAATACACGTGGTTTTTGGCTCAGGGTTCAAACGGTACAAATGATTCAATCACTCCGAGCAAAACAACCCAAGCTGACGAAAACACGCAGAAAACCGCACAAAGCGCAAAAAGCTTTAAGGACGTGCGAGACGACGCATATTATGCCGCTGCCGTAAAATGGGCGGTAGATAAAAACATTACAACGGGAACGTCCGCCACAACCTTTTCACCCGACGATACGTGCACGCGCGCGCAGATTTTAACGTTTTTGTGGAGAGCTGTGGGAAGTCCGAAATATGATTCGTTCATGGCATTTAACGATGTAATTTCCAATGCTTATTATTTCGATGCGGCAACATGGGCAAAGGGCAAGGATATGGTTTCGGGAAATATGTTTGAGCCGAATTTGCCGTGTACAAGAGCGTTTACGGTTTTGTATCTTTGGAAAAACGCAGGCAGTCCGAAAACGGAAGCGACAAACGTATTTTCGGACGTTGACAGCTCCGCCGACTATGCGCAGGCTGTTTCCTGGGCGGTTAAAAACGGTGTAACGAGCGGAACGTCCGCAACAACGTTTTCGCCAAATGACACCTGCACGAGAGGACAGATTGTAACCTTTTTAAACCGTGCGCTGGCATCGGAGAATACTACGGTAGCAAAAACCGACGATACAAAGAAAGACGAACCAGCCAAAAAGGATAACGAACAGACAGAAACCAAGCAGACAGAGACAACAAAAACGGATACAGAGAAAAATACCCAAAAGGATACCGAAAAAAATACGGAAAAGAATACGGAAACGACAAATCCCACAAACGATGAAATTGATAATAGAAATAACTGGAGAAAGCCGGGCGTGTTTACAAGTATAAGACCCAAATATGACACGGCGGTATATGAAGCAAGAATTAAAGAAGCGATGAAAGAAGCGCTCGGCGATAATATGGGCGCAAGCATGACAGACCTGCAAAAGGCGCTCGCTTTGCATGACTGGCTCGCACTCAATTGCCAGTATGATGAAACGAAGCGCAGAAAATATGCATACAGCGAATACGGCGCTATCGTTGAGGGTATTGCCGTTTGCCAGGGATACACTCTTGCATATAACGATTTGCTCACACGCGCCGGCATAGAAGCGGAATATGCGGCAGGCTGGGCAGGCACGTCGTCTGCTGACAGCGGACGCCACTCATGGAGCCGTGTTACCATTAACGGAAAGAAATATTTTGTAGACGTTACGTGGGACGATGCGACGCCTAATATACAAGGCAGAGTAGCGCACAGCTTCTTTATGGTGAGCGACAAGGCTCTGTATTATCATTCGCAGTATAATGTTCACTGCACAGACACGACCTATGATGATTGTCTGCTTCAGGAATTGACAACTCCGCTTTTCTGGAATGAAGAAGCGAAAAAATTCTATTATATTGATAGATACGATATAAAAATGACATCTGATTTTTCGGAAAAGATTACATCCGCAAAGAACAAAAACGACTTCGGAGCAGACTGTGCGGTTATGACCGACGACAAAAAATATATCGCTTACTTCAAACCGACAAACTACACAAGCGAATATCCGCTCTATCTCTACTCTGTCGATACGGACGAATACTTCACATATAAGATTAAGGACGTTAAAAACGTTATATTCTGCGGAATGAGACTAAACGGCTATAATGTAGAAGTTGTAAGGGAATATTACCAAAACAGCGCTCCTTATATGACAAAGGTTATAGAATCCGTTCCGATTCCGAAGAATTTCCAAAACCGCACCGTAACCTTTGACCAAAACTTCAGCGGCGGAAAAACGTCAAGCTGCGAATACCTGAACAACTACTGGAGAAACGGCGAGGGTTCGTTTGAAGAACCGAAGAGAAGCGGATTTACCTTCGGCGGCTGGTACACCGAAAAAGACGGCGGAACAAAAGTAGAAAGCTTTGAGGAAATTCCGAACGGCTGCACAACGCTTTATGCGCACTGGTGGGGCGAATGGAAAATAACCGAAGAACCCACAGTAACCGAAAGCGGAAAGGCTGCACGTTCTCTTGACGGCTATCCGAACATAACGGAAGAAAAAGAGATTCCAAACTTATCTGACACATCGGTTTGGAAAAAATCTTATTCCAAGCCTGCGACAACAACAAATGAAGGCTGGCAGAGATATACCTCGGAATACGGCGAGGTCAAGGTAACCATTCCGAAAGAAGAGTATAAATACGGTATTTTCTATAAAGACGGCTCTGTATTTATTACCGTTTTGGAGGAAACAACCTACATTGTCAAATTCAAATCGGCAGACGCAGAAGCGCAGATGAAAGTAATCACAAACGGCGAGGGAGAATACCGTGTTATGTATCCGAAAACCTTCACGCCGAGCGGAAAGATGACCGCAACGCTGTATGACTGCGAAATGAACGAAATCTGCTCAACCGAATACGAAGTGAAATAGCATACATATTAAATTAAATCAACCCGTAGGGGCGCGTCTTGCGTGGTCGCCCGAAAACAAAACGTCTGTACAAACCTACGGACGGAATGACACACAGGTCATTCCCTGCAATTCAAAATAAAAATCCCCCTTTTGGCAGTTAGTGATAA
>ERZ779725.1225-NODE-1225-length-14780-cov-7.547776_pt1 | contig 14780 bp, 10 predicted proteins | sample MGYA00511890_ERZ779725 | MGnify/ENA primary metagenome ERZ779725 (study PRJEB29588, sample SAMEA2148549) | human gut metagenome | biome: human gut; feature: human-associated habitat; material: faeces | place: Denmark | collected 2008/2010 ...
GATCTCATCGCCTGTCCGCACTTCTCCCGCAAGGCATCGCAGTGTAGACAGTTAGGGGTCGAAAAATCCTGTGATTGCAAGCCCTAGAGCGGCGCAAATTGACCAACCTAAGTGATTGTATTCCCTGCGCAGTTCCAGCAACAGAGCGCGAATAAGTGCCTGTTTCGGCACTTATTCAAATGCCCATAAAACGAACGAAGCGCCTCTGTCGATGCCCGGTTTGGGTATCGGCAGAGGCGCTTTTTTTGTATCTTTTCTGTAAATACCGTCGAAAATCACACGCTAATACACAGCGTCGCTATTAGCGTTTCTGTATAACTATGCCTCTAACCCATATAATTGTTATGAGCGTTATAGAAAAGGTGTAGGTACGCGCTATGATTGACAAACGAATAGGTAAACGAGTAAAACAGTGCCGGGAACGCCTCGGAATCTCGCAAGAAGAGCTTGCGGAAAAGACCGGGCTGACTGCAAATTATATTTCTACGGTTGAACGTGGTATGTCGTTTCCTCGCTGTGAGAAATTGATCATTCTTCTCAATGGGCTTGAGGTTTCGGCAGACGCGATTTTCTGTGATGTCCTAGAGCATTCGACAAGCTATAAATCGTCTGAACTCTCAGAGAAACTTGCTTCGTTGTCTCCGCAAGCGCAGAAGCGCATTTTGCAGATGGTTGAGCTGATGATCCAGCAGGAAACGGCAGATAAAGGCTGAATCCGTCATGGGCTGTGTGATTTTTTCACGCAGCCTTTTTTCTTCCCTTATTTCGACAGAATATTTCATATCTCCGTGCTATACTATGTATTAGAGACATAGAAACAGTCTCTAATACATAGTCAGGAGATGAAAAAGAAAATGAAGACCTGTGCTTTTACCGGGCATCGTCCGCAAAACCTCCCGTTTGGTTTCAATGAGGAAGACGAACGCTGCATAAACCTCAAAAAAACTCTCAGAGAGCAAATCATCAATCTCATTGAAAATGAAGGCATCACGCACTTTATATCCGGAATGGCAATCGGTGTAGATATGTATGCCGCCGAGATCGTGCTGGGGCTGAAAGCATCCTATCCGGGAATTACGCTCGAAAGCGCCATCCCATGTGAAAGTCAAGCCGCAAAGTGGTCAGAAACTTTAAGAGATCGGTATTTCGACATTGCGTCCAAGTGCGATAAGGAAACACTGATTCAAACCCATTACACGCCCGATTGCATGGACAAGCGTAACCGTTATATGGTTGATCATGCGGATGTTCTGATTGCAGTTTGGGATGGAAGTCCCAGCGGAACCGGAAAGACCGTCAGATATGCTCATCAGCAGGGCAAATCTGTTACAGTCATTAACCCGGTTTCCCTTGATGTCACACAAGAATAAGGCTAATAATTTCCCCTCTGAATCAAGCAATGTGAAAACCGTAAATTTACTTACGGCAATGAATACACATTGCGCTGAACAGTGATTATTGGAAACGTGTACGGTGTGTGCTGTCCCGTGAACTTCTCCACGGAATGCACCGAGTTTTCACGGCTTCACAAAATGGAAAGTGCCACCCTACGAACAGTTCCTCGTCGGGGGAAAATTTAATCGCTGGAAACGGGAATGCCCCCAGCACTGTGCATCTGGCACAGCGCCGGGGGCATTTTTTCATCACAGGAGGTCATTCAGAAGATTCATGCACTTAACCTTCTGTTGGAGATTTGCGCTCCCGTACACATTCAGGGTAAAAGATACGTTCTTATGTCCGAGAATTTCAGAAAGAGACTTTATATCAAACTCCGGTATCTCGATTGCTCTAACTGCGAATGTATGCCGGATCTCATGAAACTTCACTTTCTCCAATCCGTTCCGCTTCAAGAAACGTGTGAAAAATTGCCGATATGTTCTCGGCTCGGTTGGCTTTGTCTTGCCCGTGAGGAAATAGTGATTCGGGTTTTCCGTGTAAAACTTCTTGATGATGTTCATGAGAAGCGACGGAACAGGAATCGTTCGAGCGGAGGTCTTCGTTTTCGGCGGTCCTATATGAAGATACGATTCACCCTTCTTCTTGTCGTAGATACGCTGGACGGTTTTGTTGATGCTGATGGTCTTGTCCGTCAGCGAAATGTCCCTCATCTGCAAGCCGCACAGCTCTCCTATCCGGACGCCGGTAAACAATGCAATCAGGATCCCCGCTGTCTTCCGGTTCAAGTCCATGTAGATACACTGAATTAGAGCTTGCTCTTGATCTTTTGAGAGAGAAACTACTTTCTTGATACCAAGCTCTCTTGGGTATTCGATTAGGTCCCAGTTCAGGAGTGGAATAGCCCGTTCCTTGTAGGCATACTCCATTGACAACCGGAGAACGAGGATAACATCCCTTATCGTCTTCACGGTAAGCCCTCCGGTCTTATCCAAGCGTCCAGCATTGTAGAGATACGAAATGTAGCTCTGGATGTCCGCTTCGGTGATGCTGCCAATCTTACGCTTGCCGAAATATGGGATCAGGTGATTTTCGGCAATCAGCGTAAAGCTGGCGTGGGTTGACGGCGTGATCATGGGCTTCTTTTGATTTAGCCATGTGTTCACAAGCGTCTTGAATTGTGTATTGTTAGTCATAATGACCACCTCCACGATCATTATCCGGTGGAGGGATAATCAGGGCATTAACACCCTCAAGTAACGGTCTTGAGAAGCGTCCGAAGCTCCGCTTTCCGGGCTTCGATGAGCCGTACAAGCAATGTCATATAGGTGATATTTACGCAGAAAGAAGTCAGCGAGGCGCTTCTGACATGGAGCTGCTTTCTGTCACGATGAACGATGGCGTTATGCCTCGCTCTGAGATTGAAGGCAAAGATAACTCAAGTGAAGACAAAAGCAATTATAAGGTTGTTCTAACGGGAGATATGGTCTATAACTCCATGAGAATGTGGCAAGGAGCAAACGGCATCTCTCCGTGTAATGGTATAGTGAGTCCTGCATACACAGTTCTAATGCCTAAAATCCCGATTAGTAATGGATATTTTGCAGCTTTTTTCAAAAGCCCTAATCTAATCAATGAATTTAGAAAGAACTCTCAAGGCATGACCTCTGACACATGGAACTTGAAGTATCCTCAGATTGAAACAATCAAGGTCTGCATACCAGCTCTCTCAGAACAAAACCGGGTAGCAGATATGCTCGGTACACTTGAGCGGAGGATTGCAAAACAGGCACATCTTGTCGATTGCCTCAAGAAGTATAAAAGAGGACTCATTTCCGAAATACTTAATCAGAAGATCAGAATCACTCATGAAGATGAAAAGTGGGAAGAAGTATCATTAAGTGCCGTGGCAGACGGCTTTGAGTATGGAATGAATGCCGCTGCGACTATATTTGATGGTGTTCACAAGTATATAAGGATCACTGATATTGACGATGACTCTCATACATACATAGACTCTGCGCCCGTTTCACCGGCTGGTGTTCTCGAAGGCAAATACCGTGTTAGAGAGAACGATATTTTATTTGCTCGTACCGGTGCTTCTGTTGGCAAAAGCTATCTTTATCAGGCATCTGATGGAGATATGTATTTCGCTGGATTCCTTATCCGTATTCATGTTATTGACGGTGTGGATAGTGGATATGTCTTTTTGAATACACTTACGGAAGAATACAACAGGTGGGTGGCGCTTGAGTCTACGCGCTCTGGTCAACCCGGTATTAACGCCGAACAATATAGACGGTATCGCTTTAAGCTGCCACCACTCGAAACCCAAAAACAGATTTCGGCAATCGCACAAAAGATAGACGCGCAAATCAAAAGAGAAAGCCAATGTTTGCGTCTCCTACAAAAGCAGAAAGATGGGTTTTTACAACAGCTCTTTATATGAAAAGTTGTTGTAGGAAAGCCTTGCGCTGGTTGATAAGAATAGATAGCATTTTTTCCTGATTAGATAATTGCGAATCAAGCCTCAAAAGGACGGACGCTATTTTAGACTGCGTTTTCTTGTCGGGGACCGTGCATTTAAGTCTTAATAGTTTGTTTACAGCAAGACCGGGTTGTGCGCCCTGATCTGAATACTGCCCAAGTTTCATGAAGCCAAGCAAGTACAAGAGGAATCCTGTATCGTTGTCTGCATTTGCGCGGACAGCAATAGCGTGTTCAGACAAATAGTTTTGACCCTGAATAATACGAACATTTCCGCATAACGCCCCTTGCCTTCCGATGACAACGTATTCGCCCTCATGACTATATCGGTCACAATACCCGCGTATACCGTTGCCACCGTACACAGGATAATCTCCGGTTTCATGAATGAGAGTTGATGATATATTTCGTCCGCTTCTGAACTCACTGCATAAGTCGCCAAGGTTTTTCTGCATCCATGAAGATGCAGAGGAAAACGCTTTGCTTTTACCCGAAAGAATGTGGGCAATAGCACCTCTTTTATACTTCTTGAGGGAAGCAAGAAGTTCTTCCTGCGCGGCGATTCGCTCATCAATTTTTTGAAGAAAGTCGGCTATGCGCTTTTGTTCGGAGGGCGAAGGAAGATGAATTGTTACGCTCATGTAATCCTCAAAAGAAATATTGAGTAGCCCATCCATACGAACGCTTGACGATACGAGGCGTTTAAGCTGCTTATCCATTTTGGCGTTATTGAGTGCCATTGCAATAAATGGTGTATATTCGTGATTATTGATCTTGAAGCAGTGATACACATAGGGGATTCGTGCCTCTGGCTCAGTCAGCTCATAACAACAACCAAACTGTTTAGCCTTAGATGCGCCGTGATTATATGCCAATTCCCCTTGCTTCAAGAGAATGTATTTTTTGAGGCTCTGTCCAGCATTGTCTCTGGAATACTTTTCGGACTGCATAATGAAGCCATTTCCGGCACTAAGCATCATGATCGGCGCGTTAGATTTTGGATCAGTGCGATTTACCAGAGCCGCTATATCGCCTAATTGCGCCGATCTGTACGGCTCATCGAAGCCCGGGAAGCGGAGCTTCGGACGCTTCTCAAGACCGTTACTTGAGGATACATTTGCCATAATTATTTGCCCTCCACGTCAAAGGGAAAGTCCAGCCCCAGCTCATCAAAAAACGGTTTCAGTTCCGCATCAATATCCTTAATTTCAGATTGGAGCTTGCGGATCTCAGCGGCAACTTCATTCAAGTCAATCTCAGGTTCCGGCTCAAAGGTGTCAACATAGCGAGGAATGTTCAGGTTGAAGCCGTTCTCTTCAATCTCCTGCATGGTCGCAACATGAGCATATTTATCGACATCCTGACGGCGCTCATAGGTCTCAACAATCTTGTCGATGTCGCACTCCCGAAGGATGTTCTGGTTCTTTCCTGCTTCAAAGTTGCTGGAAGCGTCGATGAAAAGGATGTTGTCAGAGTTGCCATTGCGCTCTCTTTTAAGAACAAGAACACAGACAGGGATGCCCGTGCCAAAGAACAGATTTGCAGGCAACCCGATTACCGCGTCCAGAACATTTAATTTCTGAATAAGGTGCTTGCGGATTGCTTCCTCAGCAGCACCACGGAACAGGACGCCATGCGGCAGGAGAACGACGGCTCGTCCATCCTCGTCCATGTGGTAAACCATGTGCTGAACAAAGGCAAAGTCAGCCTTGCTCTTCGGAGCGAGTTTTCCGTACTCGTTGAATCGCTCGTCCTCCATGAAGTGCATATCGGCAGACCAGTTTGCAGAATAAGGTGGATTGGCAACCTGAACACGGAACTTCATGTCTCCGAAGTAGTCATGCTCCAAGGTATCACCGTTGTAGATGTTAAAGTTGCGATACGGGATTCCGCGCAGAATCATGTTCATTCTGGCGAGGTTATAAGTCGTGGAGGTCAATTCCTGTCCATAGTAGTTTCTCACGTTGGCATAGTTCTTGAGGCGCAGCAGCAGTGAACCAGAGCCACAAGTGGGGTCGGCTGCATCCTTGACATCCGTGAGACCAAGGCAAGCAAGGCGGCAAAGCAATTCGGCAGGACCGGAAGGCGTATAGAACTCACCGGCTTTCTTGCCAGCAGTTGCAGCAAACTGACCGATCAGATATTCATAGGCATTCCCCAGTACGTCAATTTTGGTATCATCCACGCCGAAGTTGATTTCGTCCAGCGAAGCGATGATCTTTGCCATAACAGCACTTCTATCCTTGACAGTATGACCGAGCTTTGAGGAATCGAGCTGCATATCAGAAAACAGTCCGTCAAAGTCTTCCTGAGAATCGTTTCCGATTGTGGACTCCATCAGGGCGTTGATTGCACTCTGCAAGAACTCAATGTCGAAGGAACGGTTTTCTACCATCTTGACCATCTTGCGGAACAAATACTGCGGCTCGATGACATAGCCGAGATCGCGCAGTGCCTCTTCGATAACGGCGGTCTTATATTCTTCGTCTGCCCACGCCTCTTCATAACCGATACCGTCATCCTTGAGAAGATTCGCCATATACTTCTCCGTCCGGTCGGAAAGGTAGTAGTAGAAAATCATGCCCAAGATGTAGTTCTTGAACTCATACGCCTCCATGTTTCCGCGCAAGGCATTTGCCATTGCCCATAGCTTATTGCAAAGCTCTTTCTGATGAGCCTGAATCGAATTATCCATTTGTCTCTCTCCTTATTGGTATTTCTCTGTGTGCTGCCGGATGAAGTCAACAATCCGATTTACAAGGGAGCGCTTCTTCAAAAGCGGCAAGGGCTTCTCAATCCTATCTCGGATATTTCCTGCATCCATTGTGCCAGAAAACTCATATTCCGAAATAATATCCGTCAGCATAGATGCGTCAATGTCCTCAGTCTTCGCAAAGGCAACAATCTCTTCGCGCTTTGCTTCATTTTCGAAGTCGTTATAGGCTGCATCAATTTCATCCGCACTTTCCAAGCCGACAACAACACGATCCAAGAACGCTTGCAGGATTTCGACTTTCCGGAGCAACTGCGGATTATCGGTTCTTCCCAGCTCATCCTTAATGTGTTTAATATCGTAATCCTTCTGCTTGGGATCGTCGAAATGAATGTTGCGGATCAGGTTCATGATGTATGCGACATTGATCCTGTCACTCTCCATCAATTCGATGCAGAAGTCAACGTCATTCAGGACGGAGACAACCTCGCGGTCTGTTTTTTGCCTTGAGTAGAGCATGAGGTATTTGCTCTTATAGTCCTGATATTCCTGCTCGGACATGATAAGAGCATCCTGATCGAAACTGAACTCAATAAAGGTCTGCAACGATTGGAGGTACTTTGTCAGCTCACGGAAGGTCACGACAAACTTCTTCTGATCGTCCTCGTTCTGCATTGTGTCCACGGACTCCGGAAACAGAGCAATTTCCTTGAGCTTCATCACCATTTCGTTGAACTTCTCTACGAAGTATTGATAACCCGGAACAACGATGCCAGAGGTATCTTGACTCTTAGAGAAGAGCGTCAGCGCGTCATCAGTACGTTTTTTGAGGTTGCGGTAGCAAATGATAATGCCAAAGGGCTTTGTTTCCTTCTCAACGCGGTTCGTGCGGGAATAGGCTTGCAGCAAATCATGATACTTCAAGTCCTTGTCCACATAAAGGACAGAGAGCTGCTTGCTGTCAAATCCGGTCAGGAACATATTCACGACGATGAGAATATCGAGCGACTTTGTTTTCTTTCCCTTTACTCGGTCAGAGATGTCCTTGTGATAAGCTGAGAACGTATCTGTGGAGAAATTGGTTCCGTACATCTCGTTATAGTCCTTGATGATACGCTCCAACGAATCACGGCTATGCTCGTCCTTGCCCTCGGCATCCTCATTCTGCCCGTAGGAGAAGATGCCGCTGATATTCAGGTCATGCTTGATCTTCTTGAAAATGTCGTAATACTTAACAAGGGCATCAATAGAGGACACGGCAAAAATAGCCGTATACTGTCCATTTCGGGTTTTCGCCTTGTGGTTCTGGATGATGTGATTGGCGATCAGAGACATTCGCTCATCGGACATATAGAGTTCGCCTATATCAATCGCGTCCGCGAGTGTCGGGTCATCCCAGTCGAAATCACCCTCCATTGTTTTTATGTATTCGATGTGGAAGCCCAGAACATTATTATCGAAGATGGCGTCTTTAATCAGGTAATTGTGAAGACACTCACCAAAGAGCATTTCTGTTGTTTGCGTGATTTTACCCTCAGTTTTACCGTTGACTTCAAACCGAGGTGTCCCCGTGAAGCCGAAAAACTGTGCCTTTCTGAAATGCCGCACAATGTCCTTGTGCATATCCCCAAACTGGCTGCGGTGGCACTCGTCGATGATAAAGACAACCTTCTCGTCTTTGTATGCGTCCATTACTTTCTCGTACTGAGGGCGCTTTACAGCGTTTGCCATCTTCTGCATCGTGGTGACGATAAGCTGCCTGTTCTTGTCCTTCATCTGGCGGACAAGGACATCGGTGCGATCTGTAACATCAACGGAGCCAGCCTCAAACTTGTTAAACTCTTCGGTTGTCTGAGAATCCAAGTCTTTTCGGTCAACAAGGAAAATGACTTTCTTGATGTTCGGATTTGCTGCGAGGATTTGCGCAGTCTTAAAGGATGTCAATGTCTTGCCCGCGCCGGTTGTGTGCCAGATATACGCATTCCGGTTTGTAAGCGTTGCTTGACGGATCAGCGCTTCTACGGCATAAACCTGATAGGGACGCATGACCATCAAAATCTTATCGGTATCATTTAGGATGGTGTAGCGTGTCAGCATTTTAATGATGTGATCCCTTGCAAGGAAAGAAATCGAATAGTCCTTCAAATTGGTGATGCGGACGTTATTGAAATCAGTCCAGAAGAAAGCAAGACTATACATCAAGTCTCTGTCGGAATTGGCGAAATACTTTGTGTCAACACCATTGGAGACAATGAAGAGCTGAATGAAATGATACAGCCCGTTGTAGGAGTGTTTCTTATAACGCATGACCTGATTGACTGCCTCGCGGATGTCAATGCCACGGCGCTTTAATTCTACTTGGATCAGGGGCAAGCCGTTTACGAGAATCGTAACGTCGTAACGATTGACGTATTTTCCAACCACGGTTGTTTGATGAGTGACTTGGAAAATGTTCTTCGTGTGGTCCTGATCAAAGAAGGACAGATATACCTTTGTACCATCTTCACGCTCAAGGACAAACTTATCCCTCAAGATTTTTGCGCTCTGGAAAACAGACTTTCCGAGCATGAGGTTGAAGATACGCTCCCACTCTTTATCGGTGATAGGCGTATCCAGCTTTGGCGCATTGAAGGCTTCAAACTGAACTTTGAAGTTCTCCACCAGCGCGTCATAATCAGGAATTGCGACTGTGGTATATTCCTGCTTGTTCAGTTGCTCAATAAACTGCTGTTCAAGAGCCGCTTCGCTTTGGTATGCCATATCTTCATCTCCAATACTTGAGGATCATTTGTTGGTTGCCAGCCTGTCCTCATTTCTATTTTATCATAGCAAGTGTCCCAAATACCGGACTTATTTTCGTTTCAACTGCAAAACCACGTCACCATCATCTGTAATTTCCATTTGCATTGTTTTTAGGTACTTTGCGATGAACTGTTTTTTCTCAGACAAACTCATCTCAATGCGCGTTGCCTTCAAAGCGGCACTGAACATCTCGTTGATATTGAGCCTGACGGTTTGGTCAATATAACGCTCTATTTCTTTGAAAAGTGCGCCGAGCTTGATGTCCTCGGCATTCCCAGAGTAGAAGTCATCAATATAGCAATAAAATATCCCTGCATTCAGAAGTGCATTCTTCAAGTCCGGTCCGCAGTTCTCTCGTTCAATCATAACTAAAAAACGTGCTTCCGGCAGAGACGAGATTAACCCCCAGTAGTCGGAGTCGCTGGAAACAAGAATAAAGGAATCGACGTTATTCTTGTAGTGTTCCTGACAAGTTCGGGCAATAAGCATGACATCAACGAGTGACTTGCTTTGCTTCACCCGTTCAATCATCATGTGTTCAACATGAATTGCGGTGAAGCTGTCTAATATCCTCCATGCGGAGGCGGTATGCACATCATCAAAGAGAATGATCGACGCAATTTTTTGTGTATACTTGTGATCGAGGTTTTTTAAGGTAGCACACAGCTTGTAGGGATCAGAGTTTTCACAATCGACAACGATAACAGTCTTTTCGCTGCTCTCAATAAACTCATAAATACTTCCTTTGATATAACTCCCCACATCTGAGACTTTGCTATATTCGGTGAAATAGTCGTTGTTCCAACTGTACAGCAAGGTAACGAACTTCTTATCATTGTAAAGAATGTTGCCGACTTCCTCCGGCTGCCAGTTTATGTACATCTGATAGGGATAAAAAAGCAAATGAGAGTAATAAATGTCGGCAGCCTCTCTTGTACCATCTTCCTTCAAACCATCAGGCATGACGAAAAGTGCTTTAATGTAATCCCAATTTATCCAGAGTGGAAAGAGCTTCTTGCAGTTGTTGATTCTATCGCAAATCAACCTGTTAATCTCGACAACGTGTTGGCACAGTTTTTTGCTGGTGTTTTTGATGAAGTTCACTCCGTCAAGACTTAGCTGGTTTATGCTTTCCTGCGGAACATATTCCGGCATACTCAGAATGGTCTCATACTGGAATCTCATGCGTTCATTGATGCGCTTGAAATTGCGCTCAATCGCAGTTCGTACAATGCAAAGATGTCTTATAATCCGAGCTGTTTTATCACTGTCCAACCGATTGTATACTTCAACTTTTGGGGCTTCATGTTCGTTGTCAAAGATGCGTTTTGGCACACCAATCAGGTAAGCCACCTTTGAAACGATCTCGTAGGTGCTGTCTTTGTACGCTGCCCTGTCATCGGTGAGAGGGCTTGTTGCATTATCCAACACCTCATTCGGTATGGGATTTTCAAGTATACTCATGATTGCTCCTTTCCACGGAGAGCGTATCTGCTTGTTTAAGAAGCGGTGAGATTAGAAGAACGGCTGTCCAGTGCCTACGCTCTACTTTATCCGATCAGCAATGCTGTCGAGCTGCGCTGCAATTTTAGAAAAGTCGCAGTCCATGTCCAATGTCTTCACACTGATCTGATTCCCGCTCATTTGATAATCATTGTTTGGCTGAATCGCATCGTCTGTTCCCGCATATAAAAGCATACCGGAAACGACCTCATCCGGCGCGGCAGACCAGTTCTTCACATAGGTGAAAATCTGATACAGATTTCCGGAATGAAGCGTCTGCGTCATGTACGGTGCTTTCATTTGCATATTGTGCGTGTAGTATTTGGCGTCGATGATGAGCGTTTTCTTTGCTGCCTTATTCGTAATCACAATGTCGGACTGCATCGTCGGCAAGAGCGTTCTGTAGCCATCTGTGACTTGCCACGCAATTTGTGGAGAGTATGCTTTTAACTCTGGATGCTCACGCTGATAGTATCCGAGAATAAACTTCTCGTATAGCTTCGCCATTGTTTGATCATCTGCATAATCCATAATCTTTGTTGAGCCATCGGCTGTCGTTTGCAAAAGCCCTTTTATCACAAATCGGCAAACGGCTATCAACATCCGATATGTTTGATTATTGCGATCATATTGAATGTCCCAGTTGATACTATGGATGTCCAATATGCTGATGCCATCAAAGAAAATCATCAACTTCCTGATCTCCTTTTTTCTGGCTTTTGAAATACTTCCACGAAGCAGCAAATCCATTGTTGTTTTGATGATTCGGTTGGGGTAGGCATCAACCGAAAACTCATCATAATTGCAAACGAGCTGTTTCTTGCGAATAACCTGTGTCTTTATGGATTCACCAATTTCAAGTTTCCCACGGGGAGACGCAAGTGCTTCCTCTCTCGAAATGTATTGTCTGATTAAGCCTCTCTTTATCTGGACAGATACTCCACGGCAGAGAATAGCAGACAGAAGTTCAGCCACATTATCAAACTCTTCGGTGGCGACATTTTTATACCCTTGCTCATGCAGCACTTGGAACGCATAAGCCAGCATATAATAAACGTTCTGGACACGGATCATTTGACTACCTCGCGTAATGTGCGGCTCCAATCCTTCACTTTAACTGCCTCGTCAAACCAGTATTCTTTCAAAAGAGGTATCAGCTCATATTCGACAACAGACCGCATCCATTCATCGTTGATGGTTGCGTTTGTACAGAAATAGCTATGTCCGATACAGAACCCCTCACCGAGCGAGTCATCGTTTGCAATTACGTCGTTAAGCTGCTCAACTGTTGCAATGAGCCGGTCAAACTTCGGGTTATTGACTTTCGTTCTGTATGCTCTGAATCCAGCAGACGAAAATGCCGGAGCAAGCTCAAAGAAAGCAAAACGACGTCTAAGTGCGTAGTCCAGCATGGCGAGGCTACGGTCAGCAGTGTTCATCATGCCAATGATATAGACGTTACTTGGAATGGAGAACTGCTCATCTGCATATAGAAGCTGCAATTCGACACCGCGTTTATCACTCTCAATCAACATGAAGAGTTCGCCAAAAATCTTGCTGAGATTGCCTCTGTTGATCTCGTCGATAATGAAAAAGTATGGACGATCATCCTCAGCAGCTTGCCTGCAAAACTCGTAGAATACGCCCTTTCGCAGTTCAAATCCTGTCTCCGTCGGGCGGAAACCCATGATGAAATCTTCATAGCTATAACTCTGATGAAACTGAACCATTTTCACACGGTTGGTGTCCTTTTCTCCCATGATAGAAAATGCCAGTCTTTTTGCTGCGAAGGTTTTTCCCACGCCCGGTGCGCCTTGCAGAATTACATTCTTTTTGGTTAGAAGCAGCGACTTGAGAACCTTATACCGATCTTCGTCCATATACACATCAGTCAGAAAATCATCAGCGGTGTATGGCTCGAAAGTGATTTCCTCATCAGCGGCATCGTCGAAGGTATCTTCGTGCTTATCTCCGTCAATCATGTTTTGCAGCTTCTTGACGTAATCTGTGTAGGACGTAATATCCGTCAACGTTTTGATTGCACCCTGATCTGATAATTCCCACTCGCCCTTATCTGTCCAGCGAACCTTTCGGGTATTGGCATATTGACCGCGTTCAGGGTCAAAAACGTATTCGCCTTCGACCAACCCGCGACCGAGGATCTGCCTTCTGCCTTTTTTAACAAAGACAACATCACCGGGTTTCAGCTCGTTTGCAAATTGCCATGTAGCAAGAACCTGATTCTTATATGAGCCAGTATCCCCGTAGACCTCTTTCATCTTTGCCCGCATTTCTTCTTTGGAGCTATATTCCATTAGATCACCAAGGTCAGACCAGCCGATAGCCATAATCCCTTCGGCATAATCATTCTCCCAATTTGCGGAACCATCACCCGCTGCGTACAGCCAATAGTGTGTTGCAGTAGCGTCGGATGAAAGAGCTGTATCTGTGTTCTCCTTCGGAATAATTCCATCAAAGATTTCATCGTCGAAGGATATATCAATGTTGTTCTCTTCGACGATCTTTTTGCATCCTCTACGAATACTGTTAGACTTGTTGCCGGTTTGTTCGTAGTAATATTTAATGTTTTCCTGAGTGGCTTTTAGAGCATTGACCATCTGCTCCTGTCCGTAGTCTTTTCCGATGTGGACGATGAAGTAAACTGTAGTTTCAGTGTTGGACCTGCGAGTGTATTTTACGCCCTTCATCATGGACGCAAAGAGCATAATCGTCAGCTTGTGCGAGGTTTCTCCAAAGCACGGAACATCCTGACACATGGCTTTTACAGCAGCGTCCATCTCCATCGTGCCATCATAAACCATCTTGGCATATTTGTAGACAATGACTTCGCAGTCATATTCATAGCCGATATACGTCTTGACGCCACCCTTAGAATCAATAAATTCTTTCAGACGTTTCAAATCTCTATAATACTGTGCAGTGCGTTCGTCTGCTCGATCAGACATCACTTCTTGTTTTAGGTAGTCGAGGATTTCGCCCTTTGCCTTCTCCATAGCGGCATCACTTTCAAAACACTTCCAGAAGGATAGTGCAATAGTGTTTTGATACAGATAGAACGCATCGGAAACATGGGTGCTGATAGTCGTATCAGCCCAGTCAGGGTGAGTTTCCCGTAAGTATTCCTTGTATTCTTTTCTGACTTTGCTTATCGTTACGCCAATATCCATCTGTTATCCTCCTTCTTCTGTAACAGTCCTGCTACGCACAAACCTTTAATCCTTCTCCACAGGTATATAAAAAAGCCGCACGGAAAAAGGACCTATCAGTTGCCCGTCCGCACAGCCTCACAAATATCTCCAATGTCACAATTCAAATAGCCGCAGATGCGCAGCAAAATAGAGAGGGACACTTCTTCCCCCTTATTCAGTTTCGTCCATGTTCCGGATGCAAGGTTAAGCTCTTGCCGGAAGGTGGACTTCTTTATGTCTCGTTCTATCAGGAGCATCCAAAGTTTTTTGTAGCTGATTCCCATGATACGCACCCCTTTACTCATCCGCTAATCATGACTTCCATTCTATTATACACGAAAACCTCTTTGAATGCAATTATCTCATGCACAAGTTCACAAAAAAGGTGCAAGTTCTTGATGGTTTTGATTTTCAAAAAGGGAAAGGCAGTTACTCATGAAAACTGCCTTTCCTTTTCTCTTTATTCGCGCTGAGAATTGCGTTGATGCTCTTGGTCGCGCTCTGCGCTTGGCTTGAGGAAATCGTCCACGTTTGCCTTCAAAGTGTCGATCATCCGAGCTTCCTTTTTGAGCCTCGCACGTTCGTCATAAAGCCGCTGCTGCTCTTCAAGAAGTCTCTGCTGTTCCGCTTGCAGTGTCTTCAAGCTCGGCAGTTTTTCATCGCCCTGCATG
>ERZ779725.1245-NODE-1245-length-14614-cov-1.791057_pt1 | contig 14614 bp, 10 predicted proteins | sample MGYA00511890_ERZ779725 | MGnify/ENA primary metagenome ERZ779725 (study PRJEB29588, sample SAMEA2148549) | human gut metagenome | biome: human gut; feature: human-associated habitat; material: faeces | place: Denmark | collected 2008/2010 ...
GGGAGAGGGGCGATTCTGTTTCCGGCAGTGCGATTGCGGTTTTGAAGGAGGGCTCTCGTCCTGTCATTGCGGAAATCGAAAGTCTGGTTTCCCCTTCCTTCACGCCGTATCCCTCGCGCATCAGCGAAACCATGAAAAAGGATACCATGAATACGCTGATTTCCATTCTGGAGCAGAGGGGCGGCATTAAGCTCTATGATAAAAATGTTGTCATCAAGACCACAGGCGGTCTGTATCTGAAGGAGCAGGCGGCAAATCTTGCCGTGCTGATGAGCATTGCTTCCTCGGTTTATGATAAGCCGATTCCCTCGGATTGGGCATTTCTTGCCGATGTCGGGCTGACGGGCGAATTGAAGCGTGTTCCTTCCATGGAAAGCCGCATCAAGGAGCTGGACCGCATGGGCTTCAAGCAGGTTTTCATTCCCGCAGGCGGTATGCGGGAGCTGCATTTGGAGAATATCCGCGTGGTGGAAGCAAAATTTTTGTCACAACTTCTGAATCATGTCTTTGGGAAAAAAGGAAATGGATAAAGAATACAGTTTTTTGTCCACAATATAAAGACATAAGTATTTCTTATGGGTATTCGACACAATTTATGGTTTACGAATAGAAATTCCTGTATTATAATAGGGAGAAACTATGTTTTTCTAAGACAAGTTAAAAATGCTTTGGCATCCAAAGCAATCTATACAAAAACCGAAAAAGGAGGTATCCCCCATGCAGAACGTAGAAATTAGAAAATTTAAAAAGGTTCTGGTTGCAAACCGTGGCGAAATTGCCATTCGTGTGTATCGTGCGCTGAATGAATTGGGCATTCAGACAGTAGGTATTTTCTCAAAGGAGGATAAATATGCGCTGTTCCGCACAAAAACGGACGAGGCTTATATGCTGAACCCCGAAAAAGGTCCTCTGGACGCATATCTGGATATCAATAACATCATCAAAATTGCGAAAGCAAAAGGTGTAGATGCGATCCATCCCGGATATGGGTTCCTTTCCGAAAATCCCGAATTTGTTGAGGCATGCGAAAAAGAGGGGATTGCTTTTATCGGCCCCAATGTAGATGTCATGTATAAAATGGGGGATAAGATTTCTTCCAAGAAAATGGCAATCGAATGTAATGTTCCCATCATCCCCGGTGTTGACCATGCAGTCAGAAGTCTGGATGAGGTAATGGAGGTTGCCCGGAAGGTCGGCTATCCCGTTATGCTGAAGGCATCCAACGGCGGCGGCGGTCGCGGTATGCGTATTGTAAATTCCGCAGAGGAAATGCCCAAGGAATTTGAAGAAGCAAGAAACGAAGCAAAGAAGGCCTTTGGTGATGATAAAATTTTCGTAGAAAAATATCTGCGTGACCCCAAGCATATCGAAGTACAGGTGCTTGGCGATAAATACGGCAATGTGGTGCATCTGTTTGACCGTGACTGTTCCGTGCAGAGAAGACACCAGAAGGTAATCGAATTTGCGCCTGCCTTTACCGTAAGCCAGCCTGTCAGAGAAAAAATTCTGGCGGATGCAGTGCGTCTGTCCAAGCATGTAGGCTATAAGAACGCCGGCACACTGGAATTTCTGGTGGATGCCGATGAAAACTACTACTTCATCGAAATGAACCCTCGTATTCAGGTAGAGCATACCGTTTCCGAGGAGGTAACCGGTATTGATATCGTGCAGGCACAGATTCTGATTGAGGAGGGCTATCCTCTGAGTGCGCCCGAAATCGGCATTTCCTCTCAGGAGGATGTACACTGCAACGGCTATTCCGTGCAGCTGCGTATCACAACGGAAGACCCTGCAAACAATTTCATGCCCGATACAGGCAAGATTAACGTATATCGTTCCCCTGCCGGCAACGGTATCCGTCTGGATGGCGGCACAGCCCACACAGGCGCAGAGGTTACTCCCTATTATGACAGCCTGCTGGTTAAGATTATCGCGCATGACAGAACCTTTAAGGGCGTGACCAATAAGGCAATTCGTGCGATTAAGGAAACTCGTATCCGCGGCGTAAAAACAAATATTCCTTTCCTCATCAATGTTTTGCAGAGCGAAACATGGAGTGAAGGGAAATGTACGACAACCTTTATCGAAAAAACACCTGAGCTGTTCCGCTTCATTCCCGGAAAGGACAGAGCAAGCAAGATTGCGGAATTCATCGGCAACCAGATTGTCAATGAATCCAAGGGACAGAAGCCGCAGTTTGACCCCATCGTTGTGCCTTCCTTCGGCAAGACCGAAAATGGCAAAACCATTGAGGTTCCTGGTGCAAGGGATACCTTCCTCAAGATGGGCGCAAAGGCGTATACACAGTCCCTTTTGAAGGAAAAACGCCTGCTGGTAACAGATACCTCCATGCGTGACGCGCATCAGTCCCTGATGGCAACCAGACTGCGTACCAATGACCTGATGGCCGCTGCACCCGCAACAAATATGGCAATGGCAAATGCCTTCTCCGTAGAAGCATGGGGCGGCGCAACCTTTGACGTTGCGTATCGTTTCCTCAAGGAATCCCCTTGGGTGCGTCTGCAGCAGCTGAGAGCGGCAATGCCCAATACACTGATTCAGATGCTCCTGCGTGCATCCAACGCAGTCGGCTATGCAAACTACCCCGATAACGTGGTGCAGAAATTCATTGAGGTTTCCGCAGAACGCGGCATTGATGTGTTCCGTATTTTCGATTCCCTCAACTGGGTGGAAAATATGAAAATGCCCATCGAGGTTGCGCTGAACACAGGCAAAATCGTAGAAGGCTCCATCTGCTACACAGGGGATATCTTAGACCCTAACGAAACAAAATATACACTGGATTACTATATCAGAAAAGCAAAAGAGCTGGAGGCTATGGGCTGTCACATCTTCGCAATCAAGGATATGGCAGGTCTGCTGAAGCCCTATGCGGCGAAGGAGCTGTTCAGCACACTGAAAAAAGAACTTCACATTCCTCTGCACCTGCATACACACGATACCACAGGCAACGGTGTCAGCACCGTTCTGATGGCGGCAGAGGCAGGCGTGGATATTGTTGACCTTGCAATTCAGTCCATGTCCTCTCTGACCTCTCAGCCCTCCATGAACGCTGTTGTGGAAGCGTTGAAGGGCACAGAAAGAGATACCGGTCTGAATACCGAACAGCTGATTGAGCTGAGCCATTATTATCAGGGTGTGCGTCAGATTTTCACAGGCTTTGAAAGTGAAATGAAGACACCCAATACGGAAATCTATAAATACGAAATCCCCGGCGGTCAGTATTCCAACCTGCTGGCACAGGTTAAGGCAATGGGCTCCGCCGACCAGTTCGAGGAAATCAAGCACCTGTATAAGGATGCGAATGACCTTCTGGGCAACATCGTTAAGGTAACACCCTCCTCTAAGGTTGTTGGCGATATGGCAATCTTCATGTCTAAAAACGGACTGACAAAGGATAACATCATGACAGAAGGGGCGGAGGTTTCCTATCCCGATTCCGTTGTGGATTACTTCCTTGGCAATATCGGTCAGCCTGAGGGCGGCTTCCCTGCGGATTTGCAGAAAATCGTGCTGAAGGGGCAGAAGCCCATCGAGGGCAGAGCAGGCGCACTGCTTCCTCCTGCGGATTGGGAAGCTATCGAAAAGCATCTGCATGAAGCACATGCCCTGAAGAAGGTGAACCCCAGAAATGTGCTTTCCTATGCACTGTATCCTAAGGTATATGATGACTATGTAAACCATGAGGAGGTTTATACAGACGTATCCAAGCTGAGCAGTGATGTATTCTTCTTCGGTCTGGCGAAGGGCGAAGAAACCTCTATCGAAATCGGCGAGGGTAAGGATATTCTGATTAAATATATCGATATGACAGAGCCCAACACAGAGGGTATCCGCACACTGACCTTTGAAATCAACGGCGTAATGCGTGAAATTAAGGTTCTGGATAAGCACCTTGAGGTAAAGAGCGACGGTAAGCTGAAGGCAGATAAAAATAATCCCTTCCACCTTGGCTCCTCCATCCCCGGCACCGTTTCCAAGATTCTGGTGAAGGAGGGCGAGGAGGTCAAGAAGAACCAGCCTCTGCTGACGGTTGAAGCAATGAAGATGGAAACCTCCATTGTTGCAAATCAGGACGGCGTGATTGATAAGATTTATGTAAAAGAGGGCGAACAGGTAAATCAGGGCGATTTGCTGGTTTCCTTCGTACAGGAGGGCTGATATTTTTCAGTCGGTATAAAAATAACGAAGCTAAGGCACAATCCTTTATGGGTTGTGCCTTTTTCATGGGCTGATTTTTTATAGAAAAAAATTGTTCCGAGAAAAAAAGTATGCTATGATAAATTTATGATTTGACGAACCCTGATGAAGAAGAAAGGATGTAGCAGATGAATTGGAAAGACCGTTTTTCCGGCAGGCTTCTGTCTGCGGATGAGGCTGTGCGGCAGATTCGCTCCGGCGAAACCATCTCTATCGCGCACGTTGGCTCCGAGCCGTATGCGCTGGTGGATGCACTGGCACGCAATGCGGATGCCCTTACAGATGTGGATATGCACTTTATGCTTTCCCTCAGAAAGGAGGAGCCGCATATTGCGAAGGGGATGGAAAAGCATCTGCGCTTTTTCGGCTATTTTCTGGGCGGCAGTACAAGAGGGGCAGTTGCGGAGAGCAGAGCGGAATATCTGCCTTGCTTTTTCCATCTTTATCCCCGCATGCTCAGAGAACGTGGCGGTGTGGATGTGCTTCTGATTTCCGTTTCCGAGCCGGATGCGCATGGCTATTGCTCCATGGGGCCGGGGATTGACCATCTGCCTGCCTTTCGGGATTCCGCAAAGCTTGTAATTGCGCAGATGAACCGCAATCTACCGCGCGTGATGGGGGATTCCTTCATTCATTTGAGAGATATTGATATCATCGTAGAGGAGGACAGACCCATGCCGACCCTCGCACCGCCGACAATTACGGAGGTTGAGCAGAAAATAGGGGAATACTGTGCCTCTCTCGTGCAGGATGGGGATACGATTCAGCTTGGCATTGGCGGCATTCCCGATGCCGTTGTGACCTTTTTAAAGGATAAAAAGGATTTGGGTCTGCATACCGAAATGGCGGCGGATGGCATTATCGACCTGATTGAAACAGGTGTCATCAATAATAAAAAGAAAACACTGCACCGCGGCAAAAGCATTGCGACCTTCGCGGCAGGCACGCAGAGATTGTATGATTTTCTGGATAATAACCCCTGTTTTGAGCTGCAGGGGGTGGAGCATGGCAATAACCCCTATGTGATGGCACAGAATGATAACATGGTTTCCATCAATTCCGCCATTCAGGTTGATTTGATGGGGCAGGTCAATGCGGAGGTAGTGAAGGGGATGCAGTTCAGCGGTGTCGGCGGACAGGTGGACTTCATCCGCGGCGCAACGATGAGTAAGGGCGGCAGAGCCATCATTGCCCTGCCTTCCCCGGCGGCAGGCGGAAAAATTTCCAAAATCGTGCCGTTTATCGACCATGGCGCAGTGGTAACAACTCCAAGAACAGAAATTGATTATGTGGTAACGGAATATGGCATAGCAAAGCTTTGGGGCAGAAGCCTCAAGGAGCGGGCAAGGGCGCTGATTTCGATTGCACACCCCGATTTCCGCCCGATGCTTGCGGAGGAATACGAAAAACGCTTCGGCAGACCCTTAGATTAAAAAATACGCATGAAAAAAAAAGCACTCCGGATGGAGCGCTTTTCGTGTTTTTATTTGCCGATGGATTTTCTGTATTCCGCTACCTCCTCGTCCGTCAGAGGCTCCAGCTCCTTGGGGTCCATCCATCTTACCCAGATGCGATCCTGCATTGCCTTGATATCCAGAGGGGTATCGAAGTTATCCTTATCAATGGGAATTACTGTATCATTATCCCCGTTGAACATGATTTCAAAGGGCTTGAATACACCATCCTCAAATACAAGCATATCGGAAGAATATACATTCAGTGCGCCTGCTTCGCTCAGAAGATGCTTTTCCAGTGCTTCCAGATTGGGGAAGGTAACAACCATCCAGTCGCCCTTCATATCGGAATAATCGAACAGCTGCAAGCCGTGGAAATCGATTTCCTCGTTGCCGCTTGCGCCCTTGTCATCATCCGCTTTGCCCTTCATGGCAACAGGTGTGCCGTTTTTGCCGTCCTTCAGAATTTCGGTTCCGGGGATGAAAGCATTCACGAATTTATTGATTTCATTGGTTCTAAACTGAGAACGAACCTGCGCAATGATACCGTAATCGCTGCTGTCATAGCAGATAGAAGCAACCTCATTCCAGAATTCACTTAATGTTTTGACCATTTCTATTACCTCCATATCAACTTTCATTACCTCATATCATACTAGCATTGTGTTCATTCTGTCAATAGATATTCATTCGGTCGGCTGATTTGAAAGTAATGCGCCGGCACCTTTCCGCTGAAAACCAGATCGGCAAGCATAATTTTTCTCTCTAATGTAATATCCTCCCGGTACAGCGGATTGACAATCCGAAGCTCTAAATGTACCGCAAGCCAGATTTTGTAGTTGATCTGATTGATGCCGACGGAGGAAAACGCCGTTTCATAATCCACCCTGACCGCACCCATAGGCAGAAGGGTGAAGGGGATTTTCGGCCCCTGATTGGCAAGAAGCCCCCAATGCGTTGCCGCGCCAAGCGGAATGGGAATAACCTCCTTGGGCAGTTCATCTAGCTGCTTTGTGATGTCGCGGCTCAGCAGGGCGCAGAATTGGTTTACGCATGTGGTGTTGGCGGTGTAGCTTTCGCCATCCGCCCCCTTCTGCAAAAGCGCGCTTGCATCTAATTCCATACGCGCAAGTGCATTTGCCGCCGCCTCGTCGATAATCCGATTTGCCGCCGCCCTGCCCTGCATGTGCGAGATTTCCTTCAAGGGCGGCAGAAGGCTATTTTCCAGAAGGAAAAAACAGAGAACCGTCAGCAGAGCAGGCAGGAGAAGGGGCAGAAATTTCTTTCTTTTTCGGTTTCGTTTTCTTTTTCGCATTGTCCGCTCCCTCCCTCTGCAATGATATGAGTGAGAAGGGCGAAGCATGCCTTTTCCTTGATTTCGGGGCTTTTTTTGCAATGTTAAAGAAAAATTAAACAAAGGTTATAGTAGAAATAAGCATGTTTTTGTGAAAATGTCTTTCTTTTGCGGTGAAATTTTGGTATAATCAAAAAGTATAATCTTCGCAAAATGGCGGAATATGGATTTTGTTCCATCCGTTTTGATTACACATGGAAATAAACAGGAGGCTTGAAATATGAGTGAATCTCAACACAGAAGGGGAGACGCGCAGGACAGAACGGGCGTAAGACAGACACGCCCTTCCGGCACAAGGCAGGCACGCCCCTCCGGCGCAAACGGCACACGCCGACCATCCTCTTCCGGAAACCCGAAAAAACGCAGAAAGCGCAGAAAGAAACGCTCGGTCAACAGCAGAATCGGGAAGGTTTTGCTGATTGTTGCCATCGTGATTGCCTTTGCGGTTGCAGGTGCAATTCTGGGTACGGTGTTCGGTATTCTGCAAAGCACGGATATGCTGAATACCTCCGATGTTCTGCCCGATTCCTATACCTCTGTCATCTATGATGCGGATGATAATGAGGTGGATAAGCTGCATGGCGAGGAAAACCGAGAATATGTGAAGCTTTCCGCAATCACAACCAATATGCAGAATGCAGTCATTGCGATTGAGGATCAGCGTTTTTATGAGCATAATGGTATTGATATCCGAGGGATTATGCGTGCGATGGCTGAAAATATTAAAACCATGAGCTTTTCGCAGGGTGCAAGTACGCTGACGCAGCAGGTGCTGAAAAATGAGGTGCTTGAGCGCGAAAAGAGCCTTTCCAGAAAGATAAAGGAGCAGTATCTGGCTGTTTCTCTGGAAAATGCGCTGAAAAAACAGCTTGGCTCAAAGGATGCGGCGAAGAAATATATTCTGGAGCTGTATCTGAACACGATACCGCTGCATCATGGTCTGCGTGGCGTAGAGGCGGCTTCTCAATATTATTTTGGCAAGCATGCCAGTGAGCTGACGCTGGCAGAGGCAGCACGAAAACCCCCAGCCTGTATGCGCCGGATATGAATCAGGAGGCAAGCAAGGAACGCCAGATGACGGTTCTGAAAAAAATGCTGGATCTGAATATGATTACGCAGGCGGAATATGACGAAGCCGCGGCAGAGGATATCTATGCACATCTGGTCTGCAAGGATACTGCGGATGAAGAAAGCAACGCAAAGCATAACTGGTTTGTAGAGGCGGCAGTGCAGCAGATTAAGGCTGACCTGATGGAAAAGAAAAACATGACAGCCGCACAGGCATCCAATATGATTTACAGCGGCGGCTTGCAGATTCATACCACAATGGACGCTTCCATGCAGGAAACCGCAGAAGCTGCCATGAAGAATGATAATATGTTCCCGGCAGGGGATGGGAAGATGGATGTGACCTATCTGATTTCCGTTCTGGATACACAGAACCCCGATGAAAGCAGCAATCAGTCGCATTATGAAAAGAAAACAACCGTTACCTCGCAGGAGGAGGCAGATGCCTTTGTTGCATCCGTGAAGGAGGAGCTTCTGGATGAAACGCATACCTTGGTTCTGGATAAGCTGACGGTTTCTAAATCCCTGCAGGCGGCAATGGTCATCATGGATCAGAGCAACGGCGAAGTAAAGGCGATTGTCGGCGGACGCGGCGAAAAGCCCGGTGATTCAGTATTCAACCGTGCGACACAGGCACTGCGTCAGCAGGGCTCGACGATGAAGCCCTTGGCGGCGTATGCCCCCGCGATTGATACGGGACTGCTGATGCCCGGCTCCATCATCATTGATGAGCCTGTTACCTACGGCGGCTGGTCTCCCAAAAACTGGGACGGCAAATATATCGGGCCTACTACAGTGCGTCAGGGTATCTGGCATTCCATGAACGTGCTGGCGGTTAAGACCTTTATGATGGTCGGCGCGGATACGGCTTATCAGTATCTGCTGGACTTTGGCTTTACCACGATTGATGAACGGGATAAGGCGGCAACAACGGCACTCGGCGGTCTGACACAGGGCGTTTCCGTTCTGGAGCAGACGGCGGCCTATGCAACCATTGCCAACGGAGGCACCTATTATGAGCCGATGTTCTATAGCGTGGTGTATGACCATGACGGCAACGTGCTTCTGGATAATTCCGAACAGGAAACACATCGGGTGCTGAAGGAAACAACCGCCTTCCTGCTGACGGATATGATGCGTGATGTTATCACGAAGGGTACCGGTACGAAGGCAGCCATCAGCGGCATGAATGTTGCAGGTAAAACAGGTACCACCAATGATACCGTTGACCTGACCTTCTATGGCTATACGCCTTACTATACCGCCGGTATCTGGATGGGGTATGACAGTCAGAAGGAGATTATAAATGCAAATAACGCCCATCTGCGCATCTGGAGCTCGGTTATGAGCCAGATTCATTATGATAAGGGACTGAAGAATAAGGAGTTTAAAAAACCGGATGGCTTGACAACACGTTCTATCTGCTCTGCATCCGGCATGACACCTTCTTCTCTTTGCAACAGCGATTACTATGGCTATGGTGTAACGAGTGACTATGTTACAACGGATTTCAAGGGCAGCACAGGCGGCGGCACCTGCACGATGCACAAATCCTATACGATTTGCAGCGAAACAGGCAAGCTTGCGGGCGCAACCTGCCCGACCATGAATGTGGTTTTGGCGGTCAACAGTGACGGTACGATTAAGGGCAAGCCCTCTAAGGTTCCCGAAGGCAAGCTGGATATCAATATCAGCGCAACCTGCGATTCTGCGCATGTGAGCAGCGGTGATGATGATACCAACAGCACAGACCCCGGCACAACAGACCCCGGCAATGGACAGAACCCTGAGGATAACCTCTGGAATAATGAGGACTTCGGGATTCAATAAATAATAATTTACATTTAGGAGAATTCAAATGAGCGAACAGAATATTTTAGCAACAATTGACGGCGTAAACATTACAGATGCGGATTTGGACGCATATATCGCGAATCTGCCGAAGGAGCAGCAGGCGTATGCGGCATATCCCCAGTTCAGAGAGCACGCACTGAAGCAGCTTCTGGCATTCCATCTGTATGCAAAGATGGCAGAAGAAGAAAAAATGGATGAAACCGATGAATTTAAAGCCATGATGGAACGGGCAAGAAAGGATATCCTTGCCCAGCTTGCCATCAACAGCGTTTTGAAGGATATCACTGTAACAGATGAAGAAATGCAGGCGTTCTACAAAGAAAACCCCCAGCATTTTGAAAAGGGCGAAACCGTACATGCAAAGCATATCCTGGTGGATTCCGAAGAAAAAGCACAGGATATCATGAACAAAATCACCGCAGGGGATATCTATTTTGAGGATGCCGCGAAGGAATTTTCCTCCTGCCCCTCCAATGCGCAGGGCGGTGACCTTGGCGAATTCGGCAAGGGTCAGATGGTTCCGGAGTTCGATCAGGCGGTATTTGCGGCTGAGGTTGGCAAGGTAGTTGGCCCTGTAAAGACACAGTTCGGCTATCATCTGATTAAGGTTGAGGATAAGAAGGACGCATCCGTAACCCCCTTCGATGAGGTGAAGGAACAGATTCGTGCAAATCTGCTGCAGCAGAAGCAGAATCAGGCTTATACCGAAAAGTATAAGGAGCTGCACGATAAATACATGAAATAAGCGCATAGCAAAAGCCCCTCTGAAAAGAGGGGCTTCATTTGTGTTCTATTTTTATTCCATTAGGCTTATTCCTTTAAGCCCTCCAATGCGTTTCTGGCATTGCCAATCTGATTGGAATCGGGGTAATCACTGATAATCTTGTTGTAATATTTCTTTGCGCTTGCCGTATCTTTTTCTCCCTCTGCAATCTGTCCCAGATAGTAATAGATGTCATCCACAAAGTTTTCGTTGCTTGCGTATTTCAAGGCTGTTTCCAAATCGGTCTTTGCCTCTGTCATGTTTTTGCTTAGGAAATCACTTTTTCCTTTGGTGTAGTAGGCATCTGCCGCCTTGGGGTAAAGCTCCGCCTTCAGGGAATTATATTTCGCCAAATCATCATCACTAAATCCAACCGTATCAATGGATTCAAAGGTGGTGATGCAGGCTTCATAATCGCCGTCTGTCATCTGCGATACTGCCGTTTCCAGCAATTCCAGATTCGCCTGCTTATTTTCCTCGCTGCGCAGCTGCTTGTTTTCCTTTTGCAGCTTTTGCAGTTCTGTCCGCATTTCCAGAACCTCCTCCGGTGTCATATTGGTTTCACCGGAATAATTTTCAACAGCGGTCTGCAATTCCTTGATTTTTGCATCCTTATCCTCATTTAGCGCAGGCACAATCAGCACCAGAATCACCAGAGCTGAAATCACAAGCCCGATTACAAAGGCAATCATGTTGTGCTTTTCCAGAACGCTGCTGCTTCTGTCCTTGCGCTTATAGCCGGGAAGGGGCGGGTTGCTGTCTGTTTTTTTCACGCTGCCTGCCGCAGAGGCTTTATTTTTGTCTCCCTTTTTCAGAGTGGGAGAGGGCACATTGCCAATCAGCTGTGCATAATGCAGGGCAAGGGGATTGCGAATATCCCGTTTCAGCACGATTTCATTAAAATGCAGTGCGCGCTTAAGATTTTTATCCTCAATGCAGCAAAGCGTCATCAGGTTATAGGCATCAATGAAATTCGGGTTATTGTCAATGGATTTTTTCAGCTGAATAATGGCTAAATCATCACTGCCCTGCTTCAGATAGGTAATCGCCTGATTATACATCCGCACCGCATCATTGCATTTTTCCATTTCTCTGGCGTTTTTCTGCAAATACGCCATATAGCCTGCGGCAGCATTTCCTTCGGGCAGAAGGGAGGAGCTGATAATCCAATGTCTGAGGGCATCCCCGATGCGCCCCGTTTCGCAATAAATCAGACCGAGAAGATTTCTCGCCTGTATGTTATTTTTATCAAAAAGAAGGCTCTGTTCCAGATTTGCCGCTGCACCGGAGAGATCGGTTTCTCCGGCTAAGGTAAGCGCTTCGTTATAAAGACGGATGGATGCATTGCGTGCCTTTCGGAACACATACACATCTACGCCGCAATCGGGACAGCGACAGCCCTCAGAAAAATTAAAACCACAATTCGGGCATTTCATGTCATTCTCTCCTTTTGCTTATTCCTGAGTGGGGGGCTGCTTTTTCTCCTTCGCAATATGCTGTAGGATATCCAGAAGATCCTGCATTTCGGATGTATGCAGGGATGCTTCGATCTGGTCGATTTCCAGAATGGGCTGATATCTGCTCAATTCTTCTTTAAAATTAAACACAGGACATTCCTCCGTTTCAAATACTTTTTCTATGTGCTTCAGTTTAGCTGTTTTTACGGTGCTTCAGATAGGTGCGCATGGCTCCGATCATATATAAGGAACCACAGCAAAGAATAATGCCGTCCTGAGGGGTGAGGGTGCGCGCCCTTTCATACGCCGCCTCAATTTCCTTTTCCATCTCCACCGTACCGCTGAAATCGGAAACAGAGCGGGCAAGAGAAAATACATCCAGCCTTCTCTCGCTGTGCGGCTCAGTCAGAATCACCGTCTCCGCAAAGGGAAGAATCTGCTCTGCCATCCTCCGATATTCCTTATCCCCCAGAATACCGAGAATAAGGGTAACCTTTTTTTCCTTGAAATAAACCGAAAGGGAATTTGCCAGCTGCCGAATCCCATCCGCATTATGCGCGCCATCCAGAATGACAAGCGGCGCTCTGCCGCAAAGCTCCATCCTGCCTGCCCAACGGGCATTTTTCAGTCCATTGCGAATTGCTCCTTCGGGAATCGAAAGACCGTTTTTGTTCAGCACAAGGCAGGCCTCCAGAACCGCAAGGCAATTTTCAAGCTGATAAGTGCCAAGCAGAGATAATTCCAGATTTTCCAAGGAAAAACATTTATTTTTGACAGAAAAAACAGTCCCTTCCAATGTTTGCGAAGCGACCCTGATTTTTGCGTCATTCAAACAATAGAATGGAGCATCCATCCGAGCTGCTGCATCCTTAATGATATTATATACTAATTCCGCTTGGGAATACAACACCACAGGACAATTTTTCTTAATGATGCCGGATTTTTCCATAGCAATTTTTTCAATCGTATCCCCCAAAAAATCCGTATGGTCAATGCTGATAGACATGATGAGCGAAAGCAGAGGGTGGGGAACGACATTCGTGGCATCAAATCTGCCGCCAAGCCCGACCTCCAGAATCAGAACATCCACCTGCTTTTCATAAAAATAATGAAACGCCACACCGGTTGTAATTTCAAAAAGCGTCGGAACAGGCTTGCCTTCTGCCGCCAGCTTTTCGCAGAGCTGCCGCATCAGGGTGATTTCCTTTGCAAAATCATCATCCGAAATTTCCGCACCATTGAGGAGATAGCGTTCATTGTATCGCTCCAGATGGGGGGAGGTATATGCGCCGACGCGATAGCCCGCCTCCTTTAATATGGAAGAAAGCATTGCCACGGCAGAGCCCTTCCCGTTTGTGCCTGCAACATGAATCACAGGAAGCCTTTGCTCCGGATTTCCAAGCAGATCACAGAGGTATTGTATGCGTTCCAGCCCCGGTATAGAACTAAAGCCAACATCTTCTTCCAAATAATGAATACATTCCTGATAATTCACAGGCTCACCTCCTGAATTTTGTCTATCCTCCATTATAACAAAGCTATGAAATTCTGCAACAGACTTAATAAAATTGAAAAGATTGATAATAACTTTGAAAAGATTTCAAAAGAATAATGTATCCTGTCGGATACAGGAAGAAGCCGCTCCAAAACAACCTTCCTTTCTCGTATGTCGCATGAAATTCGTACGCCGATGAACGGGATTATCGGTATGCTGACGCTGGCAGAAAATAAGCTGGAGGCGAACAGTCCCGCTATGCAGTACCTTACAAAGGCGGATGAGCTGCGCATCAGTCAGGTGATTATCAATTTTCTTTCCAATGCAGTGAAATTCACCTCGGAGGGGGAAATTATCGTTACCTTCCGCCAGATGATGCTGCAAAACGGCGTGGCGGATTGGTGCTCTATGCGACAGCGATTGGGCTTGGTGTGCTTGGTGTACTGGTGCTGCTTGCAACACTTCTGCTTTGCCTGCTGGAGCTTTTGCGGATGGTTCTTTTGTGGCGCGAAAAGGAGCGCTATCGTAGCTTCACGCCGCAGGAACGCATTTTCTACAAAAAGGATAAGCTGTTCTGGCTGCTTGCGCTCTGGGGCATGGATGCGGCTCTGGGCTGGAAAACGGAGAAAACCGACCGCGCCTTAACCCTGCGTCTGCCTGCGGTTTCCGAAGGGGAATATCAGCGGATTTGCAGTCTGCTGGAAAAAACAGTATACGGCGGCATTATGCTTGAGCCGTTTGAGGAACGCGCCCTAGACCGCTTCCTTTATCATCTGACGGGGCAGGATATGAAAAAAAGCCTCGGCATGTGGCTGAAGCTGCACTATGCCTGCCTGAAAAAAAGAAAATAAAAATGGAAATGTCCTTAGAACTTCTCTGAGGGCATTTTTTATGCTCGCCTTCGCAGAATGTCGAAAAAGAAAAGGTTGTGCGCCGGGGAAGAAAACG
>ERZ779725.1246-NODE-1246-length-14601-cov-3.294445_pt1 | contig 14601 bp, 10 predicted proteins | sample MGYA00511890_ERZ779725 | MGnify/ENA primary metagenome ERZ779725 (study PRJEB29588, sample SAMEA2148549) | human gut metagenome | biome: human gut; feature: human-associated habitat; material: faeces | place: Denmark | collected 2008/2010 ...
ACCGCCGCATCGAAGAGTTCGCTCCGCTCACCCGCCGTTTTATTGATTAAACATTTAAATAACCCATAATACAAAAAGGTATATGTCATCCTCACTAAGATTTGAAGTTGTAGGCGAAGCTTTCAAGAAGAAAGCCGTAGAAGTTCCGGCCCCGGCCGAAAGACCGTCCGAATTCTTCGGCAAATATGTATTTACCCGCCAGAAGATGTTCAAATATCTCCCGGCCGACGTATATAAAAAGATGTGTGATGTGATAGACAACGGTGCGTCGCTCGACTTGCAAACGGCCGATGTCGTGGCTGCCGGTATGAAGAAATGGGCCATGGAGTTGGGCGTGACCCACTGTACACACTGGTTCCAACCGCTCACCGAAGGCACGGCCGAGAAACATGATGCTTTTGTGGAACACGACGGCAAAGGCGGCATGGTGGAAGAATTTTCCGGCAAGCAGCTCATCCAGCAGGAAACCGATGCCTCTTCGTTCCCCAACGGGGGCATCCGCTCCACGTTCGAAGCGCGCGGCTATTCTGCCTGGGACACCGCTTCGCCCGTCTTCGTTCTCGGCGACACCCTGATGATTCCCACGGTTTTCATCTCTTATACCGGCGAGGCGCTCGACTACAAGGCTCCCCTGAAAAAGGCCATCCATGCCGTAGACAAAGCGGCCACCGACGTATGCCGCTACTTCTATCCGGACGTGAAAAAAGTCATTTCCAATTTGGGTTGGGAACAGGAATATTTTTTGGTCGATGAAAGTTTGTATGCGGCTCGTCCCGATTTGGTACTTACCGGCCGAACTCTCATGGGACACGAAAGTGCCAAAAATCAACAATTGGAAGATCACTATTTCGGGGCTATACCTTCACGAGTAGAAGCTTTCATGCAAGACCTCGAAATCGAGTGTCACATGTTGGGTATCCCGGTTAAAACCTGTCATAATGAAGTTGCGCCCAATCAATTCGAAGTTGCCCCTATTTTTGAAGAGACCAATTTGGCCAACGATCACAATTTGTTATTGATGTCGGTAATGAGAGAGGTTGCCCGTCGGCACAATTTCAGAGTCCTTCTCCACGAAAAACCATTCAAAGGAGTTAACGGATCGGGGAAACATAATAACTGGTCGTTGGGGACAGATACCGGCGTATTACTTTTTGCTCCGGGAAAAACTCAGAAAGAGAATTTACAATTTATCACATTTATAGTTAATGTGATGGCTGCCGTTTATAAATATAACGGATTATTGAAAGCAAGTATATCGTCTGCAACTAATGGACATCGTTTAGGGGCCAATGAAGCACCACCGGCTATTATTTCCATTTTCATGGGAAAACAGATCAGCGAGGTTTTAGAAAAGTTGGCAGAAAGTACATCAGATGACGTTTTGAACATGAGCGGTAAGTCGGGATTAAAATTAGATGTCGCTCAAATACCTGAAATTCTAATGGATAACACCGACCGTAACAGAACTTCGCCCTTTGCTTTCACAGGCAATCGTTTTGAATTCCGAGCCGTCGGCTCTTCGGCGAATTGCGCTTCGGCAATGATCGCATTAAATGCGGCGGTAGCCTATCAATTGCAAGACTTTAAGAAAAAAGTTGATGCTCTTATTGCCAACGGTAAAGAGAAAACCCAAGCCATACTTTCGGTTGTAAAAGATTTAATAACAGAAAGTAAAGATATTTGTTTCGATGGAAACGGATATAGCGAAGAGTGGAAGGAGGAAGCCAAGCGCCGAGGTTTGGATTGCGAGACCAGTGTCCCTTTAATTTTCGACAGCTATTTGAAAGACGATGTGGTGAAAATGTTTGAACAAACACATGTCTTTACGCAAGTCGAGCTACAAGCACGCAATGAAGTAAAATGGGAAATATATACAAAGAAAATACAGATAGAAGCCCGTGTATTAGGCGATTTGGCTATCAATCATATTGTTCCGGTGGCAACTCGTTACCAATCTCTTTTACTGGATAATGTATTCAAAATAAAGAGTCTCTTCCCGGCTGAAAAAAGCGAATTGATAGCCACTCAGGATATGGAGGTCATCGAGAAAATAGCATTCCATTTGCTGACTATAAAGGAAAAAGTACATGCGATGGTCGAGGCTCGTAAGGTTGCGAATAAAATTGAAAACGAACGAGAGAAAGCCATTGCCTATCACGATACGGTTGCCCCGCAACTCGATGACATTCGTTATCATATAGATAAACTCGAATTGATGGTCGACAATGAAATGTGGCCGTTACCGAAGTATAGAGAACTACTTTTCATTCGTTGATTTTCGGGACAGTAAAATTTGAATATTATAAAATGAGCTATAACAGAAAAATAAAAATATCGGGTTATGGCTCATTTTTGTTTCTTGATTATTGATAGAACATTATATGACAGAAATTATTAAGCATGAGTGCGGTATAGCAATGGTGCGATTGTTAAAACCGCTCTCTTATTATCAAAAAAAGTACGGTTCATATTTATATGGGTTGAACAAGTTGTATCTTTTGATGGAAAAACAGCATAATCGGGGACAGGAAGGAGCCGGTTTAGCGTGCGTAAAGTTACATGCTCGCCCAGCCGAGGAGTTTATTTACCGTGAACGTGCCATCGGAACAAGTGCAATTCAAGAAATTTTCGCAAACATAAAGAACCAAATCAAGAACACTCCTCACGATACGGCAGATGCCGACTGGGCAGCCCTACATTTACCGTTTGCCGGTGAGGTTTATATGGGGCACTTACGTTATAGTACGACAGGACGTTCAGGCTTATCTTACGTACACCCTTTTTTGAGAAGAGGAAATTGGCGATCGAGAAATTTGTTACTGTGCGGTAACTTTAATATGACTAATGTAGATGAGATTTTTAATAGTATTGTCGCACAGGGGCAACACCCGCGTAGCTACGCCGATACTTTTGTCTTGCTGGAACAAGTCGGACATGCTCTCGACATGGAGAATCAAAAGCTCTATGACCGATATAAGAAAGAAGGATTGGACGACATCGCAATAACAAAATCGATCGAGGAAAATCTTAATATTGCCGATATTCTCAAAAAGCCGGCTCGAATTTGGGATGGGGGATACGTGATTTGTGGAATGACGGGCAGTGGCGATATGTTTTCATTCCGCGACCCGCATGGCATACGACCGGCGTTTTATTATGCCGATGACGAGATTGTCGTCGTCGCATCTGAACGTCCGGTGATACAAACTACAATGAATCTATCCGTGGAGCAAGTCAAAGAATTACAGCCGGGAGAATGTTTGGTGGTAAACCGTAGGGGAAACATACACACAGAACAAATCCTGCCACCTCGAAATTACAGCGCCTGCTCATTCGAACGTATCTATTTTTCAAGAGGGAGCGATATCGATATTTATAAAGAACGGAAAGAATTAGGTCGATATTTGACTTCTCAAATATTGGAAAGCATTGATTATGACTTGGAGCATACTGTATTCTCATTTATTCCGAATACGGCCGAGGTCGCTTTTTATGGTATGCTCGAAGGACTGAATAATTATTTGAGCGAGCAAAAATTCTATATGTTGCGCAATGCTACTGCTCCATTAAACGACAGTGAGTTAAAACATATACTTTCACTCAAAGTGCGTTCTGAGAAAGTCGCCATCAAGGATATAAAACTACGGACTTTCATCGCCGAGGGAGATACAAGAGACGATTTGGCTGCACATGTATACGATATTACTTATGGAACAGTACAAGCGGACATCGATAATTTGGTTATTATAGATGACAGTATTGTTCGCGGCACGACATTAAAACAAAGTATTATAAAAATATTGGACCGATTGCATCCCAAAAAGATAATCATCGTGTCGTCTTCTCCCCAAGTTAGATTTCCAGATTGTTACGGTATCGATATGTCCCGAATGGGAGAATTTATCGCTTTCAAAGCGGCAATAGAATTACTGAACGACAGGGGAATGCAGCATATCATTGAAGATGTATACAACAAATCCAAAGCACAGCAAAATTTCCCCAAAGAACAGATAACCAACTATGTAAAAGAAATTTATGCACCTTTTACCCAAAAGGAAATATCGAAGAAAATAGCACGAATGTTAACTTCGGAAGATATTACTTCACAAGTGGAAATCATCTATCAAACATTAGAAGGGTTGCATCAAGCTATTCCTAACCACCCGGGTGACTGGTATTTTTCAGGAAACTATCCTACTCCCGGAGGAAACAGATTAGTCAATAATGCTTTTATAAATTTCGTTGAGGGAATAGACAACAAACGACAGTTATAAATAGATTCAGACAAACGGAAATAAAGCAGGATAAAATAGAAAATCATCCTGCTTTATTCCACAGTGTGCAAAAATATGTTATTATTTATACGGATTATAAATAATATACACAGAAAATAGAATAGAAATCGGAACAAATTACGAAATTTGCAATCGAAATTAACACGATAAAATTTTTAGTATGCGATTGTCCGATTTGCAAACAGGAGATAAAGCTGTTGTTGTTAAGGTATTAGGCTATGGAGCATTTCGAAAACGAATTATCGAGATGGGGTTCGTTCGGGGACAAACGGTGCTTGTCGAATTGAATGCTCCATTGAAAGATCCTATTAAATATAAAATAATGGACTATGAAATCTCTCTAAGACGCAGTGAGGCTTCATTAGTCGAAGTTATTACTCCCGAAGAAGCGAATCAACTCGAAAATCGACAGGGAGAAAAAAACAAACTAAATGTAGAAAGTTGGAAAACCGAGGAAGATGACTGTATAGAGAGAGCGCTTACCCAAAGTAGTAAAACAATAAATATAGCTTTGGTCGGAAATCCCAACTGTGGAAAAACATCTTTATTCAACGTTGCCTCCGGTGCACATGAGCATGTGGGCAATTATAGCGGCGTTACGGTCGATGCCAAAAAGGGATTTTTCGAATATAAAGGTTATCACTTCAACATATGCGATTTACCGGGTACATACTCTCTTTCGGCCTATTCTCCGGAAGAGCTATATGTTCGCCGTTATTTAAAAAATGAAATTCCCGATGTTATTGTCAATGTAGTCGTAGCTTCCAATTTGGAAAGGAATCTATATTTGACCACAGAATTAATAGATATGGATTACCGCATGGTGATTGCTCTGAATATGTTTGATGAATTGGAGCAAAGCGGTGGAAAAATCGACTATAAGCATTTGGGAAATATGATTGGAGTTCCTATTGTGCCCACCGTATCACGTTCTGGAAAAGGTGTAAATCAACTATTCGATACCATTATCGAGGTATATGAAGGCCGTGATGAGTCGGTTCGTCATGTTCATGTCGGTTTAGGGAAAGTAATCGAAAACAGTATTACCCCTCTAAAAGACTTATTAAAAAAAGACCCTACTTGTAACCGGGAATTCTCACCTCGATATTTAGCGATTAAGATACTCGAAGGAGATACGGAAGTCAAGCGAATGCTGGAAGGTTCCGAGTCCTATCCCGAATTGATGAATATCCGCAATGCAGAAGTCGAGAAAATAGAGGCAACGCTTAATGAAGACATAGAGTCGGCTATTGCCAATGAAAAGTATGGATTCATATCGGGAGCTTTGGCGGAAACATATAGACCGGGAGATAAAGAGGAAGCGAAAACGACTCGTATTATAGACTCTTTCGTCACAAATAAACTATTCGGGTTTCCTATATTTATTTTCTTGATGTGGCTGATGTTCGAGGCGACCTTTTCCATCGGGGCATATCCTATGGAGTGGATCGAAAATGGAGTCGCATGGTTATCCGAAATTATAGGTAATTATATGCCTTCTGGACCATTAAAAGATCTATTGATCGATGGTATTCTCGGAGGAGTAGGAGGGGTAATAGTTTTTCTACCTAACATTTTAATACTCTATCTGTTTATTTCGTTCATGGAAGACTCAGGATATATGGCTCGGGCCGCTTTTATCATGGATAAAATCATGCACAAAATAGGGTTGCACGGAAAATCTTTTATTCCTCTTGTTATGGGATTCGGGTGTAATGTGCCAGCCATTATGGCGACCCGGACTATCGAGAGTCGTAGCAGTCGATTGATAACCATTCTTATAAACCCATTTATCTCGTGTAGTGCCAGAATACCTATTTACATTTTGTTGGTAGGTACTTTTTTCCCTCAATACGCTAGTCTGGTATTTATAGGACTGTATTTATTCGGAATTATTGTTGCGGTTATTACGGCCAAATTGATGCGCCGTTTCTTCTTTAAAGTAGATGAAACACCCTTCGTCATGGAATTACCACCATATCGTATGCCGACAGCGAAAGCTACTTTTCGCCACATGTGGAATAAAGCCGAACAATATCTACGCAAAATGGGTGGGGTTATATTAGTTGCCTCTGTCATCGTGTGGTTTTTAAGTTACTATCCACGTCCCAAAGCCTCTTATGAAAGAGAACTTACTCCTCATGAGCAAATGGAACAACAAAGCAATTCTTATTTAGGGAAAATAGGCCAAGCTGTTACCCCCCTTGTGGAACCACTGGGCTTTAATTGGAAAGTAACGACTTCTTTACTTTCTGGGACAGCAGCCAAAGAATTGGTGGTAAGCACACTCGGTGTATTATATTCCGAAAGCGATGCCGACGAAACCATATCTTTGTCTCAAAAAATATCACAACCGAATCCTGTTACGGGAGTTCCCGATTTCACACCGTTAGTAGCGCTTTCCTTTATGGTATTTGTATTACTGTACTTCCCGTGTATCGCCTCTGTCATTGCGGTAGCCAAAGAAGCGGGAAGTTGGAAATGGGGGGCATTTACGGTGTTATACAATACAGGAGTAGCTTGGATCGTTTCATTCTTAGTCTATCAAATAGGACTACTAATTATTTAGTATGGATAAACAAACATTTTTGTCGTCTTATGAAAAAGACGGATATCAGGTCATTGATTCATTTATATATGACGATATAAAAACATTTTTAGAGAGAAACAAACCTCGTAAAAATCATATAATTTGGATCGTTTTCATAAGCGGGTTCTTCATACTGTTTTTTATAGGATTCGCTATGGGAAAACTATGGTCCGATTCGTTATCTTTCTCACAATTCGGGATACAGATATTGAAATGTGTCGTATTTTCTATTCTGGGTTGTGCTCTGATAATTCCGGTACATGAATTTATTCATTGGATTGCATACAAAAAAGAGGGAGCTAATGATGTACGTTTTGGAGCCATCTGGAAGTCATTCGTGTTTTATGCAGCCGCACATAATTTTGCGGCCGACTATAAAACTTTTCGACGAATAGCTCTCGCACCCTTTTATATCCTATCGGTATTATTGGTACTATTACTTTTGTCACCAGTACCTTTATGGGGAAAAATCTCGATCGCCGCAATATTATTGTTTCACATCGTTTCTTGTTCTGGAGATTTATCTATGTTATCTTATATGAAGCGATACAAACGCCGTAATGTTATTACCGTCGATGATATCGATAACCGTTTTACTTATTTTATGGAAAAATAAATTATGAATTCAACGATTCAATCTTTAATAGTAGGTGTTATCCTCTTAATAGTTGTATTTTATGTTATACATAAGATATTCAAGATGGTACGAAATCGCAAGGCGCCAACATCTGCTTGTTGCGGGTGTAACAAGCCTTGCAAGGTCAAAAAATAGATAAGAAAAGATAGAAAAAAAATAAGCTCGAATATTGGAAAATAGAAAAATATAATATACCTTTGCACTCGCAATCACTCAAAAGAATAAGGGTTCCTTGGCCGAGTGGTTAGGCACCGGTCTGCAAAACCGTTTACGGCAGTTCGATTCTGCCAGGAACCTCTAAAAAGCTCACTGCAAGTGAGCTTTTTTATTTTTTAATCAATCCCAAAAACGCCAAGCGAATCGTTTCATATCTACATATCCCTTTGGTGTAAACGATATTCCTTCTCGGGATAATAGTTCTTTCTGCTCAATCCAGTCGGGGACAAGTCGTCCTTGACAATTAACGACCCGATGACAAGGGATATTCAGGTTTTTAGGAACAAGTTTTAATGCTCGTCCTACCAAACGGGCATGCTGGGGATACCCCATTAAAACAGCGATACTTTTATAAGTTATCACTGTTCCTGATGGAACTTGACTAACTATGTTATATACTTGTTCGTAAAAATTGTCGGGAACACAAGACATAAGCGTGGCTATAAATCCTTATACAAAGGAATATCGGGTAAAAATGTATAGCTATTGGTGGTATAATTTATATGGCAACAATAATGTTTTATGCCATTAGAAACAAACAAATAGCTCACTTGCAATACAAGATTATATCGAACGATCTGATCGAACGTTTTTTGTGTAATCTCGACATGAGGCGCTTTATATTCCGCTATACACAATGGATTCCCGTTTCGATCATAAACAATCGTATCACATCGGCGATTACATTTGTTGAGAGTCAAAGAAATTTCATTCCCGATTAACCCGCGAGGAAATTCTTTTTGATTAACAAGGTAAGCAACAAAATGTTGCCTGACCCATTCTTCGGGAGTCAAGGTTACATATCGCCTTCTCAATTCGTCGAAAATAAGAATCTTATCTTTTTCTTGTTTTACTTTATAGGGATACGGCGGTAAATTTAACTCGATCATCTCATATTTGATATTTGTTCTTTCTAATTATTTCTGTAAATTTACTCCAAAATTACATATTTATGAAGACAAAGCAAGAAATTGTCGAGAATTGGCTACCCCGATATACCCAAAGACCCGTTAAAGATTTTACGAAGTATATATTATTGACAAATTTCTCTAAATATGTCGAAATATTCGCTACCCATTTTCATGTTCCTATTTTAGGAGAGGACAGTAATATGCCTAGTGCATCGGCCGATGGGGTGACAATTATTAATTTCGGAATGGGTAGTGCCAATGCCGCTACGGTTATGGACTTATTAAGTGCCGTAAAACCAGAAGCCGTATTGTTTTTAGGTAAGTGCGGCGGTATAAAAAAGGTAAACAAATTGGGCGATTATATTTTACCGATAGCGGCCATTCGTGGGGAAGGAACATCGAACGACTATTTTCCACCAGAAGTCCCGGCATTGCCGGCTTTCATGTTGCAACGGGCAGTTTCCACAGCCGTCAGGAATCACCATCGAGACTACTGGACCGGAACGGTTTACACGACTAACCGTCGGGTATGGGAGTTTGACGATAATTTCAAAGACTATTTACGTCGCATACGTTGTATGGCCGTCGATATGGAAACAGCCACATTGTTTTCAGTTGGATTCGCAAATCAGATTCCGGTAGGAGCATTGTTGTTAGTTTCAGACCAGCCGATGATTTCAACGGGAGTTAAAACAGAAGAAAGTGACAAAAAAATCACGCGAGATTTCGTAGAAGAACATGTATTGATAGGAGTGGAGGCTCTAAAATTGATCATAGATAAACGGACGACGGTGAAACATTTGAGATTCGACGAGGAGTAATTATGGCTAAAAAAGATACCAATCAGCATCTTGCCATTTTGCAAGACATTCGCAACAAAGTATTTAAGCCCGTTTATTTACTCATGGGCGAAGAATCGTATTATATCGACTTAATCTGTGAGACAATCATCGAAAATGCCTTGAAAGACTCGGAAAGGGATTTTAACCAAACCATTTTATACGGAGCCGATATCGACGATTTCGCCATAGTGGTCAATGCAGCAAAGCGGTTTCCCATGATGGCTGAACGACAATTGATTGTTGTTAAGGAAGCCCAGAATATCAAAGGGGTAGATAATCTTCTATATTATTTACAAAAACCGTTGATGAGCACAATCTTGGTCATTTGTCATAAAAATGGCTCGCTGAAAAACAAGAAGGTTGTCGCCGGCATTGAAAAAATAGGAGTAGTATATGAATCGAAAAAATTATATGACAATCAGTTACCGGCATTCATAAACAACTACGTAGTAGCGAAGAAACTGTCGATCGACCCCAAAGCAGCTTCTATGATGGCCGATTTTGTCGGGAATGACCTAAGTCGGCTTAGTAACGAACTCGACAAATTATCAATTTCACTTCCGGAAGGGAGTCTTCGCATTACCCCCGAAATCGTAGAACGTAATGTTGGCATCAGTAAAGATTTCAATAATTATGAATTGCTAAATGCAATCATCACCCGGAATATATTAAAAGCGACTCAAATCATACAATATTTCGAACAAAATCCCAAGAACAATCCACTGGTTGTCACGATAAGTGTATTATTCAATTTTTTTTCAAATCTAATGCTATGCTATTTTTCGACAGACAAGTCGGAGAATGGAATTATGAACGAACTGAATCTAAGGTCTTCTTTCCAATCCAGAGATTATTTGACAGCCATGCGAGCTTACAACGCATATAAATGTATCGACATTATCGCATTGATACGCCAGTATGATGCTCGCTCTAAGGGTATCGGCTCAGGAGCTTCGAGTAATGACGGAGACCTGCTTAAAGAATTGGTTTTTAAAATAATGCACTGATTAAAAGTGATATAAATATCCCAGTGATACTGTTATTATTTGGCTGTGAGAAGCCGCGAATACATCTTTCTTTCTGTTTTTGAATATATCTCCCAATCCATAATAGTATCGGCCTTCCAATACGATGCCATGTGTTTTCTTTATACGAAACTCAATACCTGCTCCTGCGGTAATACCATAATCAAATCGATGGGCTATATCCATCGTATATATTTCTTTTACCTTACTTTTTTGGCTGAACTCAGGCAAATTATAAATGTCAAAATTGCTTTTATAACTATCCCCCAATAAAAGTCCGATTTGAGGCCCCGCATTGACAAATCCACGCACGACATGATTACCAAAGAAAAAATGAGTCAGAAATGGAATTGTCACATAATTCAACGTATGAGTATAGGTATAGGGATCTTCTTCAAAAGTTTCGTTCCAACCGCACTGAGTAAAATTGATTTCAGCAATTAACCCGAAAAATTTTTCTTCGATATAACGAACCGATACCCCGCCGGTGTAACCCAAAAGTAGCGATTGTGTTACAGTAGGAGTAAACGAAACTCTCGAAAGGGTCGTTCCACCCTTTACTCCCACTGTAAATTCAGGTTGATAATCACTTCTTTGTGCCAATCCTGATTGCAGAGACACAACTGCTATAACAAATAGTATGTATCGCAAAAGTTTCATCGTTTAGTCTCTAATTTTCCTGATTGTGAAATTAGGTGTAAAATTGATGAAATAAAAAGATTTATTGATAAAGCCACTCCAATTGTTTACACGCTGAAATGAAAAATCGGTTTGTATGCGATCGATCGAAGGCCGAATATCCTGCGACGCAAAATTCTTCCCATGTTCCCGTATAGCCGAAAGAAAATATATTCCGGTATCGAATCCTAATAAAGCATATTGAGGGCTGGCATTTATCATATCCTTATTATACCAATAAAGGAATCGTTTGTGAAACGTCTTAGTATCTTCCTCGAACGGATTGGCATAGAACCGGGAATATAAATAAGTATTTAGTTTATAAAATTCGTTCAGATATTCAGGAACCTGTGTCAGCCATTCCGGATATCCGAAAAGTGCAATATCCAAATCTGCTCTTTTTTCTTTCAACGATTCAATAGGAGCTACAATTAAAGAAAGAACCTTCTTTTTGGCCGAGGTAGGTACAAATACAATCCCGCTTGCATCTGCCAATATAGAATCTTGATCTAATAGGTTCAACTCATTACCGAACTTTATCTCGTGATAAGCGATATGAGCTCGATCCAATTCTTCTTTCAGACCGCCGATAAAATCTCTTTTGTCGGGTTCTTCCGGTGTATGAGATAAAAATACGACTTTCCGATTCCCCAAATAACGGATAAATCTGTCCGCAGCTTCTGCATATAAATAGGAATGGGGAATATTGGTTTGGAATACTTTTGCATTGTGCGAAACCTCCTCGTTTTTAAGCGAAAAAGTATTAACGACATTTATATCGTTGGCCAGTCCGAAATCAGCGATTAATTTTATATGACTATCATTTTCAGGAGCGATAATCAAGTCCATTTCTTTTAATATCGGATCTGAAAGAATACGACGAACGGTTGGTTCGGACTCTTCGGAATCATACGCATATACATTGATAGAGGCCCCTTGACGTTTAAGGCTGTCTACCGCCATTAAAAATCCCTGATAATACTCGGTATATAAACTGGCTTTCGTATCGGGAGACGACTGTCGCAACATAAACGGAAGTATAACCGCGACATTGATTACCCCCTTCTTGTCGCTTTTATATAACTTATTGTATATATTATTGATTTCTGCACTCGTGATAGGATTTTCCGCAGTAACTGTATTGTACTCTATTCCTGCGGGAATATTTATTATATCGTCTTGCTTTATTTGTTTTATGTTCGGATTGCATTTCTTTATCTCTTCAACAGTCGTTCCAAACTTTTTTGAGATACTATATAAAGTCTCCTTTTTCCTTACTTTATATTCCGTATATAACTGTTTGGGCTCTATTGTAACATTTAATTCTTTCGTATCGGGAGTTATGCGTATCACGGAACCCTTCTTCATATGAGTAGGGGAAATACCGGGATTAAGTTTCAAAATAGTCTCTATGTCAACATCATATCTTTTTGATATAGAAAATAAAGTTTCACCGTCGGCAATCGTGTGATAGACATATTCATTCGAGGTCCCGTTCAAAGAATCCTCTAAAACTTCACTATCGGCGGTATTCATTGCTGTTTGAGTGTCCTTTTGTACAAGAGGAATAGATTGTTTCTCAGGTTTTTGATAACGTTGTGGAATCTTTAAAGTCGCACCGGCTTTTATTCCACGTTCAGAACCCGGATTAAGTGCAATAATGCTTCGAATAGGGACTTTATAAGTCTTTGAAATAGAATACAGTGATTCTCCCCGTACGATTGTATGTTCAAATGTGCTTTCGATTTCCGGTTCAGAATCTTGCTTATTCACGCCCTTATTTGTCGGAATCATGAGCAGCTGTCCTTTTTTTAAGCCATTTTTAGCGGCAGGATTATAGCGAATAATTTCCTCCTGAGAAATACCGAATTTATGAGATAATATATAAAATCCCTCCGACGGTTTAACCTTATAAATATAAAATTCTTTCCCGTCTATAATCTTTGTTTGTAAATTCTCTGTCTGAGCAGACAACAAAAAAGTGAAGGCAAAACAAAATAATAAAGCTATGGTTATTCGAGTATATTTCATATTTTCAAATCGTTATCTTTTATATACAAACTTGATATACAAGAAACAAAAGTATATAAAAATATCGTTAGTTGCAAACCCGATCGAGATTATGGAAATCATATTATCATTTCTCTCTCGGAAACGAGATTATTGGGAAATTTTAAATTCAAGATACAAACACGATTACTTGAAAAATTGTAACTTTGTCATTCATTATTATTTGGATAAATATGCGTAGATACCTGCTATTTTTCGCGTGCATCATTACAATCGGTGAGTTATATGCTCAACAAATTACCGTATCGGGAGGGGGAAGGCCTGCCTATAACCATACGCCAGAGATTAGTACCGGTTTAACAGGTGGTGTTTTTGTGATATATTCGCTAAATAACGCAACGATCGAATTTTCGGGGGAAGATGATTCTCCCATTTCTTGGCGCCTATTCAGAGAAAACGGTGCAGCATCGTCTACCCCGATAAGTGGAGCTATACAAAACGGGAACATTTCTACATTGAATATTTCGGAAGCCGATTGTGGATATATAATTGAACAAAATGGAGAGAGTTATTATTTATGGATAATCGATTATTCCCAATCTCCTTTGATTCTTAATGCTGTTTCTACATCAAATGAAGAAGGTCAGTGCGATATGACCACATTAATGCTAGATGGGGAAGGGAAAAAGCTTAATTACTACTCGATCAATGGAGCCCCTAAATCGCTACGCCGTGAGCTAACGGTTAGTTATATGAGTTTGACATGGGATAAAGAGTCTCTGGCATATACCCAAACATTCCAGACAGAAACGGTGTATGACTTTTCTTCTTCTATCCAAGTACCGTCACCTCTCTGTAATACCGATTTTACAGTAACAGGAGATCAGATATTGAATTATTGGGGGCTGTCGCAGACGGCATCGACCGAGGAATATATAACATCGGCAATAGGGGCGACAGCGACGGCAGAACAGACATATCGGGAAGATGCCACGAATGAAGACGATAGACATCCCACCGATTATTTGGGAGGGTCTGCACCGGCCGAGATCGAATTCAAAGCTTATGTAACGGATGCTGTTACTCATATCGAATGGGAATTCTCGGACAAGGAGGACTTTTCAAATACAATTGCCCGGTATAACGATGAAACCTTATGGTACACTTTCAGAGACGAGGGTGTCACTTATGTTCGCCTAGTCGCCAGCAATAGTACCGCTACATGTCAGGCATACAGCGAGACATTCACCATAAATATCGGAGAACCTCGTTTGGAAGCACCAAACATTTTTTCACCGGGAACAAGCCCCGGAGTTAACGACGAATGGAAAGTAGCTTATAAATCGATCGTTAGTTTTAAATGTTGGATATTCAATAGAGAATGCATTCGGACAGGC
>ERZ779725.1251-NODE-1251-length-14491-cov-2.545580_pt1 | contig 14491 bp, 10 predicted proteins | sample MGYA00511890_ERZ779725 | MGnify/ENA primary metagenome ERZ779725 (study PRJEB29588, sample SAMEA2148549) | human gut metagenome | biome: human gut; feature: human-associated habitat; material: faeces | place: Denmark | collected 2008/2010 ...
CTCTGGTCAGTCCCAGGATCGCACCTCTGGCATATGCATCCCAATATGGTGCGCCAAGTCCTGTAAATGCCGGAACCACATAGACACCATTGCTGTCCTTAACGGATAATGCTATTCTCTCTGTATCACCGGCTTTCTCGATCAGCTTCATTTCATCGCGCAGCCATTTGATCGCCGCTCCTGCGACAAATACGCTGCCTTCCAGTGCATACTGTACCTTGCCGTTCAGTCCGATCGCTATCGTAGTAAGCAGTCCATGTTCGGAATAAACAGCCCTGTCTCCCGTATTCATCAACAGGAAACAGCCGGTACCATATGTGTTCTTCGTATCTCCCGGTTCAAAGCAGCACTGTCCAAATAAAGCTGCCTGCTGATCTCCGGCAACACCTGCAACCGGTATCGAACCGCCAAATAACCGTTCATCCGTATATCCATAGATCTCACTGGAATTATGCACCTCCGGCAGCATACTTTCCGGTATCCGGAATTTCTCCAGCAATTCCTTATCCCACTCTAATGTGTGAATATTAAACAGCATCGTTCTGGATGCATTTGTATAATCCGTTGCATGAACCCTGCCGCCGGTAAGCTTATAGATCAGCCAGGTATCCACTGTACCGAAATACAGCTTGCCCTGCTCTGCCATCTCTCTTGCTCCGTCAACATGATCGAGGATCCACTCGATCTTCGTAGCGGAAAAATACGGATCTGCGATCAGTCCGGTCTTTTCCCGGATCACAGTATCATACCCTTCTGCCTTTAATGCATCGATCCGGTCAGCGGTTCTTCTGCACTGCCATACAATAGCCGGATAAATCGGTTCTCCTGTTTCTTTATTCCAGACAATCGTTGTCTCTCTCTGATTCGTAATTCCGATCGCTGCAATCTCTTCTACTGGAATACCAAGTGTCTCTCTTGCTTCCATCATTACGCTCATCTGAGATGCCCATATTTCCTTCGGATCCTGCTCTACCCAGCCATTTTCCGGAAAATACTGTGTAAATTCCTTCTGTGATACAGCAGCCATCTCTCCATTTTTTCCAAATAAAATTGCTCTTGAACTGGTCGTACCCTGATCCAGCGCCATTATGTATTTCTGCATTGTATATCCTCTTTATAAATAACAATTTCTCAAGCTGTTCTAACTTCTGCCTGTCTTATGCTGCGTTTTCCCTCGTTACCATAACAAATGAACAAAATACGGAGGCAGGTTTTGGTACAAGACTTCCCTGCCCCCGTATTTTATTGTGTTAACTGTTATATTATAATAAACAATTTCATATTGTGACTATATTTTGTGTTTTATACATTTAGCTTTTTTTATTCCAACATCTGGCTTGCTGGATCTGTTGGAAGCATATTACTTGAAGTTGTAATAATATCCTCTGCCTCAAATTCTACGATCTCCATAACCGGTGATTCATACTGCTTTTTCATGTTTTAAAACCCTCCTTATATTTCCTATATCTTTATATTAATATCTTATCTTCCTTAGTTTGCAAGCCAGTAGTTTAATGCAGAATTACCGTATTCCATGATATCCTGCAGTAATGCAACCAGCTTTGTATTGCTGTTGTTTCTCATATTATAGGCATAAGCAGATATACCATAGGTCATACGTGCTGACGCTTCACCATTTACCTGAACTGTAAATGTATAAGTTTCATCCATCTTTGTCGGAAGGATCTCATATGTAACACCATAATATTTGTTTGTGCCATATGGCTTTAGATCCTGACCTGCTATAACATCTGAAACTCCTGTTCCGTTGACATTGATCGTAATATCAGCAATATTCCCTTCATATTCAGATGTATCAATGATCACCGCAATACCAACACGGTTCTCAAGCACCAATGTTCGTCCACTGATCTTTACATTACCGGAATTTGTAACTGAGCTTCCGGAATTTGTAAATCCTGTTAATGAATGTTTTGCACTCGCATAGGTCTGATAATCACCAAAATCTGCATTTGCCAGATCTGAAGTGTTATATCCAAAATAGGTCTGAGCGGATGCACCATAGTTTACCAGATCAACCAACAGTGTCTTTAATACTTTACTTGTGCCATCCATTGCGATCAGCCGTTTTGCATAATCAGCAACACTGGTTGTATAAGCCTTGCTGTAGCAATTTGTCATTCCACCATCACTGGTACCTTCAAGCGTTGCTGTTATATCTTTCGTCATTTCCTTTGCTGCAATTCCTGTAAACTCTCCATACAGATATGTCTTGCCATTTACAGTCTTTGTAAGTTCTTTTGACAAGCCCGATGCTCCCTGTACTGTTCCGGATGCATCCCGGTACACAATTGTCGCATTCTGATAACGTTCCAGAACAGCCGGATCTACCAGATATACCAGAGAAATATCACTATCCAGTGTGATCGATACCTGTTTTATATTCAATAGTGAATCCACATAACCTTCTGTCAATGGATACAGCTCCAGATCCTCAGAACCAACAACTGAATTCTTATCATATATTCTTCCCTTGCTGTCTACCCATGCAATATAGGAAGGATCTGCTGCCTCCGGATATACGAGCTTTGCGCCCTCCTCCATGAAGTTTGAACCGCCGCTGATCACATTATTGTCTGTATCATAAAATGTTACTTTTCTTGTAACCTTGGTTTCTGAACTGAACGTCAGTGAACCATTGTCTGTTTCTACAAAAGATTTCCATTCAGATGTATGGTATTCTTCCTTCTCAGCATCTGTCAAAGAAGCTGCATATCCATTCAATTTGTAAGAAGCATTACCGGCTGTGATCTCTGATGGCTCCATGAATACGCAATCGGTAACATTGCCTGCTACACCTATCAGATTCATCGGTTCCATAGCAGTATTTGCAATACAGTCTGCAACTTTATTACCGTTACCATTTCCTCTGAAAATACCTGTTGTAGTACCTGTTGAACCATCCGTTAATGAAAACTTACCATTTGCAAAACAGTTAACTATCGTTCCTGAATTCGATGCCTCTCCTGCAAAAGCACTACACATATTATAACCAGCGGCTGTCATAGTTCCTGAATAAATACAGTTTGCTATCAAACCACTATTAACTCCAACAAATCCGCCTGTAAGCGAAATAGCACCAGTTCCTTTGATTGTGCCCTTAAATATACTATTTATAATTTGAGAATTACTTAATACATAAACATATCCACCAGCAGGTGGGGCCTGATTTTCCAACTGAAGCTGCACCGCAACAACACAATCACTAACTGTGCTTTCAATAAGCATACATCCAAGGCCTCCAACCATTGCTGTATTGCCATTAAACGTACAGCTATTATCAATCGTACAACCACTGATCGTAGTAGCAATTGATCTGCCACATAAGATACCACTGCCCGATCCTGCAGAGCCGGAAATTTCTACATTACTCATCTTCAAATTCTTGATCGTGGCTCCCTGCGTCTGTCCAAATAAACCAAACGGAACACTATCATTCTCAGCATTATATTCTGCAGCCGTTATACTTGCCGTAAGTCCTGACACTGTATGTCCATCCCCATCAAATACTCCCGTATATGGATTAGCTGCACTACCGATCGGTGTCCATGTGGTTCCTGCCGGTATCGTAATATCCGCTGTCAGCTTTACACTTGCATATGACTCTGCCGTACCTGCATTTACCGCTTTTGCAAAAGCTGCAAACTGTTCATATGTACTGATCTCCACTGCCGTACTCTCAGTCGCTGCATCTACAACAAATGCCCCAGCCTGTCCCCCTGCATACGGAAGTCCTGCCGGATTCATTGAGAAAACAGTAGCTGCTGCCGCAACGCAGGCAACGGTTCTCTTCATCTGTCTTACAAATAATTTATTTCCCATACTTCCTCCTCCATATCTCATCTGAATTCGTACGCTCATACTATTCACTTTAGCAGATTTTGTTATTAACTTCAAGGAATATATGGTTTTCTTTGGTTATTTTTTCCAAATTAATTTAAACATTCCAAATATTTTTATCTATATAATATAATTTTGTGAAAAGAATGCTCACTTTTTCATTCTATTTTTAACAAATTTCATACATATAGCTGTTTTGGAATCGATTCCCTCTAATATCTTTTCAGGATCATACCAGAAACATGTCCGTTTTATTTGAGATAATCATTTCTCAAAATCTGGTTCACACGTTCTACTTCTTCCCGAAGCCCACGGGAGGACATCCGAAGTGCGCCCTGCCCCATGATGATCAACTGTTCCAGTCCATCTGAGGAGGCAACCGTCACCTTATATTTTCTGCCAAGCTCATGTGTCGTCTTTTCTATATACATATCAGCAGTCTCTGCTTCCTTCGTATAGACCACATGGATATTTCCATGCTTTGTGATGCTGCCCGGATTCTGTTTCACCTTATACGCATCAAATACGAGGATCAGCTCGCAGCCGACATAGCCCTGATAATTCGACATAACATCGATCAGCTTATCTCTGGCACTGTCGATGTTCACCGCCGCCAGTGCTTTCAGGTCATCCCATGCAAATATCACATTATACCCATCAACTAACAGATATTCTTTCTCGCCCTTTTGCTTCCTGTATGCTCCGGGTCTGGCAATTCCGGTATCCGCTGTCTTTGAGCCGACAGACGGTGTCTGCGCACCGGCAGTTTTGCTTTTACCATGTTCTGCCGCCTTTTTCACATACCAGTCCGCTTCCGATACACTCTTATTATGCCGATTGAAACCTGCTTTATTATAAGCTGCATTTTCCCGGCTGTTTGAACCATAGGTGCGGACAAATATATCCTCTAACTCTTTCTCATCATACACCGGAGCACCTGCGTCCTGCCGCTCGCGCGCCATCCGTTTTCGGTTATCTTCGTCTGCCTCAGTAGGCTCTGACGTTATATTCCGCAGAACATCTTCCATTCCCGCAAGCGCAAATCCCGGATCTTCTTTTACATGCATCATATCATACACATCGTACCAGTCCACGATATATCCGGCTCCATGTGCACAGAATACCGACGATGCCGGATTTACCATATCAAGCTCCGGATCATAGGTGCTTGCTGCCAGCACTTCATCTTCATTATGGCATGGCTCATATCCCTGCAGGGTACAGGATAACTTACCCTGTCCTCTGGTATATGCCGTCACATCCTGCTGGTACTCCTGCATCGTAGCAACCGGTGCAGTTCCTGTCAGGATACTCATTTCACCCTCGATCTCCGGCTGTGCAAATCGTCCATGCATCCGTGTGATATCGTTCATCGCCCGCCCGGTCATCTCTGTAGGAATCTCCAATCGGAACGCATACACGGGTTCTAACAGCCTGCATTCTCCCATCATAAGCCCCTGCCTTACTGCACGATATGTCGCCTGACGGAAATCACCGCCCTCTGTGTGCTTCTGATGTGCCCGTCCTGCAGTCACCGTGATCTTCATATCCGTGATCGGTGCGCCTGTCAGCACGCCCCGGTATTCCTTTTCTTCCAGATGTGTCAGGATCAGCCGCTGCCAGTTCCGATCCAGCTGATCTTCATTTGCCGCAGTAAAAAACTGCAGTCCGCTTCCTCTCTCTCCCTGCATATCGTATCAAACTGCATGCCACTTCCCGGCTCCAACGGTTCCATCAGCAAATGCACTTCGGCATAGTGACGAAGCGGCTCAAAATGTCCGACTCCCATTACCGGTTCTGCAAGTGTCTCTTTATATATGATCCTTCCCATACCAAATGATATGAGATAGCCAAATCTGTCTTTTATAATCTGTGTCAGCACCTGAAGCTGCACCTGTCCCATAACCTTCACAAAGATCTCCCCGGTCTCCTGTGCAAACTCAACATGTAACTCCGGTTCTTCTTCCTCTAACTGCCTGATATCCCGGAGCACGACAACTGCATCCTTGTCCCCCGGATAGCTGACTTTATAGGATAACACAGGTTCCAGTCCTGCAAATACATTTTCCTGTTCACATCCAACGCCCTGACCTGCGGATGTCTCACCAAGCCCGGTGACCGCACATACCGTTCCGGCAGAAGCCTCCTCTACCGTCTCGTAACGCGCACCGGAATAAATCCGTATCTGGTTGACTTTTCCTTCGGTTCCCTCGATCTGCTCTCTGCACTTTAAGCTTCCTCCGGTCACCTTCATATAGGTAAGACGTTCCCCTTTTGCATCTCTCGATATCTTGAAGATCCGTCCGCCAAATTCTGCATTATATGCAGGCATCACCATATAGGTATTCATCGCATCCAATAATTCCTGCACACCGGAGAGTTTGAGTGCCGATCCCCAGAAACAAGGAAATATCTTTCTGTCAAGAATTGCTTCGATGATATCTTCTACCTCAACCATACCACTATCCAGATAGGTATCTAACAGTCTCTCGTCTGCCATCGCGATCTGTTCATCTCTGTCCCCGGATGAGAAATCAACGCAATCCCCATCCAGCTTTTTTCGTATATTTTGGAAAACAGCATCTTTATCTGTCCCTTCCATGTCCATCTTATTTACAAATATAAATGTCGGGATCTCGTACCGCTTCAACAGCTTCCATAACGTATCGGTATGACTCTGTACCCCGTCCATGCCATTAATGACAAGAATCGCATAGTCAAGCACCTGTAAGGTTCGTTCCATTTCCGCCGAGAAATCAACATGCCCCGGCGTATCAAGCAGTGTGATCTCCATGCCATCATATGTAAATACCGCCTGCTTGGAAAATATCGTGATCCCACGCTCCCGCTCCTGTGCATCCGTATCCAGGTAAGCATCCTTATGATCCACCCGTCCAAGCTTACGGATCTTGCCTGCCGTATATAACATGGCTTCCGATAATGTAGTTTTTCCCGAATCAACATGGGCAAGAATACCCACCACCAACTTTTTCATATCTGTATTTACCCTGTTTCTGTCCATCATATATCATATCGAGCATATAGCTGACGGATATTTTTCCATCCGTCCCACATTTCATATGGGTCAGACTTTCTTCTTCTTATTCTTTCTCTGTTTTATAACTGCAAACTTCGCTGCATAGGCCGCGCCCAGCGCACATGGAAATACAAATGTTGCAAAACGGTATAGCAGTGCCATAGCTCCTGCTTTCGCACTTCCCACGATCGCACCAAACATTGCGATCATTACAAACTCACTGGAACCGATTCCTGCAGGCGTAGGAATAACTGCCGCCAGCATGACTGATACCGTCGTGATCGCCAGTGCCACATCCGGCGAAAATGCACCGCTCTTGTACAGTACGATATACGGAATCATAAACCAGCAGGAAAATTTACAAATGTTGATCAGCAGAACGCCAAGCAGCAGCTTCCAATGGCGCAGCAATTTCTTTGATTCCGTTTCCATGATATCACACTGTTCTTTGATTTTATCAAACTTTTCTGTAAATCGTCCTTTGTAATTCACCAGATCCATCAGCTTCTTTAAGATCTGATGGAACCATCCGGCACATACAAACAACAGTAAACATATCGTAATAATAACCGTGGCCACAAATCCAATTCCAATATATGCTTCATATTCCGCAAAGGTTTCATTCATATAATGGAAATGCAGCAGATACAGGATCACCGCCATGATTCCGATGCTTAATTTGTGCACTGCATATTCAATCATATACATACCAAATGCTTCTGATGTCTTCACTCCATACTCATTCAGGTAAACCAGAGCCGACACACCCGCTCCGCTTCCAAGCGTCGCCGTTCTGTAAAATGACACAAAATATGTCATTCCAAACGCCTGTCTGAATGTAAACGTCGGATTATACTGTCTGGCAAATAACATCGTGATCGTACTCTCAAACACACCATACAGCAATGTTGCCACAAGGATCAGCACGACGATCCAAGGGCTTGTCTTCACAAGCTGCTTTGCGATCGGTCCTGCCATATCCCGGAACACATATACGATCAGGCCAAGAAGCACCAGCACAAATGCCCATTTTATAATACTTTTCTGCGTTTCTGTTAATTTCTTCATACTCAACTTATTGCTCCGTATTTTTTATCTATTGTTACCCAACTTCCATATATGCAGCATCCTCAAAAAATCATTTTGCTCCATATTCATCCTCCAAATATTCATATACTCATATAATATACCATATCCACACGCTCACCGACAACATAAAAGGCTGTTTGTGATCAAAGCATTTGCATCTAAACTACTGTGCCATTTACGCCTGTGCCGCTGTGCCATATACCATGATAAAAACTCGTGTTAGTTTCTATTCCATGCATATGCCTGATTCGCTCATGCTTATGTGCAAACTCGCCCTACGGGCTCAGACATGCACTCGCATTCGCTGGCAATATGCATGTCATAACGAATCCTATACGAATGTTTTGTCTATTATCGATCTGAACCGGCTCAACAACAGTGAACAGCCGGGTAGATTTTTTATAGATACAAATATGAGATTCACAAATATAAAATAACAATGTGTTGAGATTATCTGTTCCAAACAGATAATCTCAATTCAGTTTAGTACCCGAAGGGGGGATTTTAAATTTGTTTCAATCCAGCCACTTGGAAAATCAAGGCTAAATGCAGTATTCGTCGCCGGCTTCAGGTCGGCTGTTGCAGAGGTCTGCGATGGTGGTTGTGTCAACAACGCTGCAGATCGCACTGTAGAGCTGCTTCCACAGATTGTAAGTGGAGCAGATGGATTCACGCTCACATTCAGGCGCATCCTCTTCGACACAGGCAACAGGGGCAAGCGTTCCTTCTGTCAGACGAAGAACTGCACCGACTGTAATGTCTTCCGGTGCTTTTCGTAACAGGTAGCCACCCTGTGGACCGCGGACGCTTCGGACAAGTCCGCCGGAATTTAATATAGAAATGATCTGTTCCAGATATTTATCAGAGATATCCTCGTTTTTTGCTACATCCTTTATGCTGACCGGCTTACCATTAGAGTTGGCTGCTATATAGATCATAAGCCGTAATGCATATCTTCCTTTTGTTGATATTTTCAATGTAATACACCTCCAAATTACACTATCATAATTCATACTAATTATCTATGAATTGATTATACACCAGTTTAAAAGAAAAAGCTACAGAAATATTTCTATTTTCCTATTGATAAAGTAGGAATATAAAAGTAAGAAATAAAAATTGAGTTTTCATCAATAATTTGGTATATTGATTTTGTAAAAGGTGGTATATGGGGAATTGGTACTGACTGTTTCTATAAGAAATAGGATAGGATATAGTCAGACCAAACGACAATATAACGAGGGTATGGCAATCTGACAATTTATTGTCAACGAGCACGTTTTTCAATGGGGTATTAGGAAGATCGTTCAGGATACAGGCAATAGAATACTGCCGTCATCTCGATATTGACGTTTCACATCCAACCGGTCAAGGTCTTCGACCGGATTCAATCCATTCTTTTCTTTCGGTGTGTCCGCTACCGTAGGAAAGCATAAGCGGATAATATAAAAACGATATGGAGGAATAAGGAATGAAGAAAAAATTTCTAAGCCTTCTGTTAGTGTTGTGCTTTGTTATGGCATTTGGTTCAATAACAGCACTGGCAGCAGAGGGACAAACAACAGACATATGGGATGGTACAGCAGATACAAGCTGGTACACGGGTCATGAGACAGAGAGTGAGTACCATATAACGACGGCAGAACAACTTGCCGGACTTGCGCAGCTTATTAACACAGGTACTATAACCTTTAAGGGAAAGACTGTTTATTTGGATAATGATCTTGATCTGGATAAACGTGAATGGATATCCATTGGAAAAGGTAAAGGTGGAAATCAGGCAGCATATAGTTTCTGTGGTATATTTGACGGATAGGGACATGTAATTTCTAATTTGTATTCCCGTGATTCGCTGATGCCAAAAACGAATGTGGGGGATGATAAGGAAAATTGTTATAGACAGGGCTTATTTGGAAATGTCTATGATGGTGAGGTCAAGAATCTTGGTATTGAAAATGCTGATATTATAGTTGATCTCAATGATGCATCTACATATGGAAAAGGTATATTAGTAGACTGGCTTTGTAATTCCAAAATTACAAATTGCTGGACATCCGGTTCTATTTCGGGTGGGGCATATCTGGAGCATTATGTTGGAGGAATTGCAGGATGTACCTTGAAAAATAGTACTCTTGCAGGATGTTATTCGACTGCAACTATTACAGGAAATTATAAGGGGACTTATTATGAAGAAGAAAATGTAAATGTAATGACGTATTTTGACTGCCTGGGTGGTATTGCAGGAGGAATGCTAGATGGAAGCCTTACAGTCGAAGATTGTTGGTTTTCTGGAAAAATCAATGTTAATTCTGTACAGGCAACGGTTGGTGGAATGGTTGGATATTCAGACAATGCAAGTGTTACTAATTGTATGGTAACTTCTGCAGACCTTGCTGCAGATAAAGGTGGTAATACTTGCTGGGTTGTCTATAGTGGATCTAGTCTTGGTACGGCAGAAAACAATTACTGGCCGGCAGATGACCGGTATCAGGCAACGCTTCTTAAAGAGCAGGATGGAACTGCTGTGTCAGATTTCACATCTGCGGATGTGCTTTCCGGACTTCAGGCAAAGCAGGGAGCAGGCATTGAATGGGTAGCAGGAATCGATCATCCTACATTTGCATGGGATGACAGAAATATTCCGGCAGATTATACAGCAGTTGATGCGGCTATTGCAAAAGCGGACAAGATAGATGGAACACTGTATTCTAATTATGAAGATGTAAAGGCGGCCATTAATGCTGTTGACCGTAAAAAGAGCAAGTATGAGCAGAAGATAGTAGATGCAATGGCAAAATCTATTGAGGATGCGGTTGCAGGTCTGAAAGAGAAAGACAACAATAAAGATAATAATACTCCGGTTAATCCAGAGACAAAGACATATACCGTAACATTTAAAGCTGCAGGTGGAAGCGCAGTTAAGGCGCAGAAGGTAGAAGAAGGTAAGTTAGTAAGTAAGCCGAAAAATCCAACAAGAAAAGGTTATAAATTTGCAGGCTGGTATACAGGAAAAACTGCATATAAGTTTGATACCCCGGTTAAGAAAAATCTGACTCTGACAGCAAAATGGACTAAAATCAAGGTGAAGAAGATCAAGATCGCAGGAATATCCAAGCAGATCGCAGCAGGTAAAAAAGTCAAGCTGAAAGCAACCGTAACTCCAAAGGCTGCAGCAAATCGTACAGTAAAATGGAAGAGCAGTAATAAGAAATATGCAACTGTAAATTCCAAGGGTGTTGTAACTGTAAAGAAAGCAGGAATAGGAAAGAAGGTAACGATAACAGCAACCGCAAAGGATGGAAGCGGAAAGAAAGCAACCTACCGTATAAAGATCATGAAGAAAGCTGTTAAGAAAATTACCTTAAAAGCATCAAAAACAAAAGTAACTGCCGGTAAAAAGGTAACAATAAAAGCAACTGTCACTCCTGGAAAGGAAGTAAACAAAAAGCTGACATATAAGAGCAGTAACAAGAAGTATGCAACTGTAAATTCCAAGGGTGTTGTTACTACCAGGAAAGCAGGAAAAGGGAAGACTGTAAAGATCATAGCAACTGCAACAGATGGAAGCGGTAAGAAAGCAACTATTAAGATCAAAATTAAATAATGCTTAAAGCAGTTGTATGTAACAAATAAATATAAACCGATAAGTTAAAATAAAGGATGCTGAACCACGGGATAAAGCCTGTGGTTTGGCATCTTTTTCTATTTTCTGAAAAATATTTCTATTATCCTATTGACAAAGTAGGAATAGAGGTGTAATATACATGCATAAGCTAAATCATAGTTTGTTGATAGGAATAAACGGAAACGTACATCAGCCGGGAGAAAAGAACAGGAGATTAAAAATTATGGCAAAGAAATCATACAGCGAAAGAGATTTAAAATTTGAAACATTACAGTTACACGTAGGACAGGAAACACCGGATCCCGTAACAGATGCAAGAGCAGTTCCGATCTATCTTACATCATCATATGTATTCCATAACAGCCAGCATGCGGCAGACAGATTTGGCCTCAGAGATGCAGGTAACATTTACGGAAGACTTACAAATCCTACAGAAGACATTTTCGAAAAGAGAATCGCAGCATTAGAGGGCGGCGTAGCAGCACTTGCAGTTGGTTCGGGAGCAGCAGCTCTGACATATGCACTTCAGGCAGTTGCACATAAGGGTGACCACATCGTAGCAGCAAAGAACATCTACGGTGGAACATATAACCTTCTTGCACATACACTTCCGGATTTTGGAATCGAGACAACATTCGTTGATCCATTTGACTATGATGCAATCGAAGCTGCTATTCAGGACAATACAACCGGTATCGAGATCGAGACACTCGGAAATCCTAACTCAGAGGTTGTAGATATCGAGAGAATCGCAAAGATCGCACATGCACATAACATTCCATTGATCGTAGATAATACATTTGCAACACCTTATCTCGTTCGCCCGATTGAGTACGGTGCAGATATCGTTGTACATTCCGCTACCAAGTTCATCGGTGGACACGGAACAACGATCGGTGGTGTCATCATCGACAGTGGTAACTTTGACTGGACATCCAGTGACAAATACCCATGGTTAACAGAGCCGAACGTATCTTACCATGGAGTAAGCTTTGCAAAGGATACAGCACCTGCTGCATTTGTTACTTACATCAGAGCGATCCTGTTAAGAGATATGGGAGCAACTATCTCACCGGTACATTCATTCATCTTCCTTCAGGGACTTGAGACATTATCCTTGCGTGTAGAACGTCATGTTGAAAATGCACTTAAGGTTGTACAGTATCTGAAAGATCAGCCACTGGTTGAGAAGGTAAATCATCCATCCATCTCGGAGGATCCTGAACAGCAGGCATTATATAAGAAATATTTCCCAAATGGCGGCGGATCGATCTTCACATTTGAGATTAAGGGCGGAGCAAAAGAGGCACAGGCATTTATCGATCAGCTTGAGTTATTCTCACTCCTTGCAAATGTTGCAGATGTAAAATCCCTTGCTATCCATCCGGCATCAACCACTCATTCAGAGTGCAACGAGGCTGAGCTATTAGATCAGGGTATCAAGCCGAATACAATTCGTCTGTCCATCGGAACAGAGAACATCGACGATATTATCGAAGATCTGGATGAAGCATTTAAGGCAATCGCAGAATAATCAATAATAAAAACAGTAGATAATTGAACATAAAAACAATAAAAAAATATGGGTGATCGAAGATCATCGGTCACCTGCAAAACGAAAAATAGAATCAGAATAGGAGATTAAAATTATGAGTAAAATTTATAAAGACGCAACAGAGTTAATCGGAAATACACCATTAGTAGAGTTCAATCACATTGAGAAAAAGGAAGGCTTAAATGCAAAGATCCTTGCAAAGTTAGAGTATTTTAATCCGGCAGGAAGCGTAAAAGACAGAATCGCAAAAGAGATGATCGAAGATGCAGAGAGAAAGGGCACATTAAAGCCGGGCGCTACGATCATTGAGCCTACATCCGGAAATACAGGTATCGGTCTTGCATCTATCGCTACAGCAAAGGGTTATAAGGCAATCATCGTTATGCCGGAGACCATGAGCGTTGAAAGAAGAAATATCATCAAAGCATACGGCGCAGAGATCGTTCTGACTGAAGGTGCAAAGGGTATGAAGGGTGCGATCGCAAAGGCTGAGGAGCTCTCTAAGGAGATCCCTGACAGCTTCGTTGCAGGTCAGTTCGTAAATCCGGCAAACCCGGAAGCACACAGAAAGACAACAGGACCGGAGATCTGGAATGATACAGACGGAAAGGTTGATATCTTTGTAGCAGGTGTTGGTACAGGCGGAACTGTAACAGGTGTCGGTGAATATCTGAAGCAGCAGAATCCGAATGTTAAGGTTGTAGCAGTAGAGCCGGCTACATCACCGGTTCTTTCAAAGGGAACTGCAGGAGCACATAAGATTCAGGGTATCGGTGCAGGATTTGTACCGGATACATTAAATACAAAAATCTACGATGAGATCATCACAATCGACAATGATGCAGCATTTGAAGGCGGCAAAGAGATCGCAAGTATAGAAGGTATTCTCGTTGGTATCTCATCCGGTGCAGCTTTCGTAGCAGCAAAGGAACTTGCAAAGCGTCCTGAAAATGCAGGAAAGACGATTGTAGTTCTCCTTCCGGACAGTGGTGACAGATATTACTCAACTCCGCTCTTTGGCTAAGATGTAATTTAAACGAATGTGAATATATAAGTCCTTTTAGAATAAATCATTTATCTCAAAGCAGACACGCTCCACCATACAGCAATGTGGTGGGGCGTGTTTGTTGTTACAGGCATTTGCATCTATATTGTTGTGTCGTTTATGTTTGTGTCGCTGTGCCATGTACCATGGTATAAAACATTAGTGTCAGTTTCGTTATGAAATGCATATTGCCAGCGAATGCGGGTGCATGTTTGAGCCGAAGGCGAGTTTGCACAGGAGCATGAGCGAATCAGGCATATGTATTTCATAGGAAACGAA
>ERZ779725.1253-NODE-1253-length-14464-cov-2.024221_pt1 | contig 14464 bp, 10 predicted proteins | sample MGYA00511890_ERZ779725 | MGnify/ENA primary metagenome ERZ779725 (study PRJEB29588, sample SAMEA2148549) | human gut metagenome | biome: human gut; feature: human-associated habitat; material: faeces | place: Denmark | collected 2008/2010 ...
CCGGGAGCAGGGAATAAATACGATGCACAACCGGCTGATGAATTATACGTGAAAGAACAATTGCAGTTGTTGAATGATAAATTGTTTTGTTATTTATCAGATACATTGATGCAATTGTTGCCGCAGCGGATTTTATTGTGTAGCGTGTTGGATATAGTACCTGTCGGTTTGGGATATAATCCGAAACCAGAAGAGCGTACTCCGTTCAATGTTTATTCAGGATATTATCACATTGCTGTTAATTGGGGAAATTCAAAAATATTGGACATGACGGCAGAGGAACGAAATCAATTTAAGATAGATCTTTGCACGGCTTATTTTGGAGCGATTATGGGGTCATTGGAAAAGCCTCGGGAGTTTTTCATGGTATCGGGTTATTCCGATAATATATCAGTCGGAGCTATATATGCCAATGGGATCTTGGATCATGAACATAGAACGAGTATGGAGTTGGATTGGTTTGATTACGTGAAATTGGCAATCGGAAATTCAATAGAAGAACTGGAAGCAGAGGGAGGCGTATTAAATGAAACGATAGACGTGAATGGTAAGATTCGTGAAAAATATACTATTATGACGAATTTCTTTAAATCTAAATATCAATTTGATATACAAGCAATCGGAAACGATATTGAACATTAAAAGATTGAGTGGGCGGAAATCCCCGCCTACCCATAAAAATCGGAATGATATGAAGATAACGTGTAATAGCATGGTGTTATTGTGGATACTATTGCTTGTAACTACGATTACTTTATCTGCACAAGAAAAGTTGAAAATATCTGGTAAGATTCGTGTGTTGGAACCAGTGGAGGTGAGATTGGAAAATATCCATGGAGAAGTTTTGTCGAAAGCAAAGATCGGAAATGACGGGGTATTCTCCTTGCCGGCACGAGAAATAGAACCAGATGTTTACTTAATTTGCTTTGGAGAAACCAAACAATCGGTTTATTTGACCAATACACATGTGTCGATAAAAGGATTTTATAATAGTAGAAATATGAAAGAAACTTCTCTGAGTTTTACCGGTATTGATACTTATTATGAAATATTGAAATGGTTGCCGACACAGGAGTTTTCGCACGAGAAAACAATAGACCCACAAGTGCGGGGAAAGTTAAGTGGAAATATGTATAGTGCGTTAGCCTATATTGCGAATATGAATACCTATGAGCCTAATAAATTTTTGTTGGATTGCCTGTCCGATGACGCTTTGAAAACGGATTCGGGAAAGTGGTTGCGTCATCGTTCGGATAGTTTGTATCATTACACGATTGGGGCAGAGGCTTTTGATTTTGAATTTCGAGATCCCGATGGGAAAAAAGTTCGATTGAGCGATTATCGCGGTAAAATTGTGCTGGTGGATTTTTGGGCTTCATGGTGCGGACCGTGTCGCAAGGAGATGAAGAGTCTATTGCCGATATATAATGAGTTAAAAGGAGTGGATTTGGAATTTATTAGTGTATCGTTGGATTCTAAAGAGGGAAATTGGCGGAAAATGTTAGAAGAGGAGAAATTACCGTGGGTGATGTTGTGGAATGAGGAAGGATTCGTGATCGGTGATAAACCTAACATGATTCAACGAGCTTATGGATTTTATAGTATTCCTTTTATCGTGTTGATAGATAAGAATGGCAGGGTGATTGGGCGTGATTTGAGGGGGGAGAAAGTAAGAGAGGCAATACTGGAAGCCAGAGAAAATTTATGATTTAAGATTTGTGATTTCGGATTAACGACTAAGAAAACAAGTCGTTTTGATATTGTATTGTAAAAAATAAAACTGTAAAAGATGAAAAAGTATTTATTGTTATTAGTTTTTAGTTTGAGCGTGACTTTCACGTATGCACAATTGATAAAAAATGATACCCAAGGACAGAAACAATCGGATTTGGATTGGTTCAATTGCTCTTTTGATAAAGATGGTGTTTATGGTGCTGAAGTAAATAAGGCTTATGATTTTCTTAAAAATAAGAAAATCAAAAAAAGACCGATTGTGGCATTAATTGGTACCGGTATCGATGTAGAACATGAGGATTTAAAGAAGAATATTTGGGTTAATCCGAAGGAAAAAGATAATGGTAAAGATAACGATAAAAACGGCTTGATTGGGGATATTAACGGTTGGAATTTTCTTGGAGGAAAAGATGGTGCTGTGATCGAAACAACCATGACGGAAGGAGATCGTGAATATTTGCGTTTGAAAGATAAAAAGTATGGAGATTATTTTTTTGATGGGAAAGAATATTTCAAAATTATTAACGGAGAGAAAACAAAAGTTGCAGCCCCGGAAAATATGGATGAATATCTTTATTATAAAAATTTTGTACAAGGGGAATCTCGTATAGCTAGTGCTTATGGAGGTTTGCAGGCGAGTTATTTAATATTAGGATATGCTAATCAATTTGATCGGAAAATTAGGGAGCATTATCCTAATCAGGAGTTGACTCAAAAAGAATTTGGCATTTGTTATGACCGGAATGCACCAAGGGATTCTTTGAGTGAAGTTGCCTTTATGTTTTTAGCCATGAGTTTTGATATCATGCAGACGAAGAGTTGGGATTTTGTTTATAATTCATATAAAGATGGACAACAAATTAAGATAAGTAAAGAAGAGTATGAGAAAAAATTGGCGAAATTGGGAAATGACAATCGGAAAGAAATTGTGGGGGATAATTATTTGGATATAAATGATAACAAATATGGGAATAATGTTTTGTTGACTGCAGATGCGGCTGTTGGTACTATGCAGGCCGGTGTTATTGCAGGCAGAAGAGATAATGGTGTCGGGATTGATGGAATTGCGAATGCGAATATAATGACCTTGCGTGTGAAAGGTATGGAAGGTGAGCCTTATTTGAAGGATATAGCGTTGGCTATTCGTTATGCTGTTGACCATAAGGCAGATATTATTGTTTTGCCTGCACAAAATACATTGTATCCGGAACAACAAAGAAAGTGGATATCTGAGGCTTTGTGTTATGCCGAGAATAAAGGAGTGTTGGTTATTGTGCCGGCGCAAGAAAATTCGGTTGATTTAGAAGAATATACTTTCTATCCCAACCGTTGGATGACAGGAGAAAAAGAATTGACGAATCTGTTAGTTGTGTCCTCGTCTGACAAAAATGGCAATCCTTCTATGAGTTCAAATTACGGGGATAAGGAGGTTGATTTATATGCACCAGGAATAGATATTTACACGACTTATACGGGAGATACATATCAAATAGGTAAAGGAGTAGGATTAGCTGCAGCGACAACGGCGGGAGTGGCTGCTTTGATTAAGTCTTATTATCCTCATTTGAACGGTGGTCAAATTCGAGAACTTTTGTTAAAGAATGTGACCTCCCGTGCAGATGTTGAAGTGGAAAAGGGAATTCGTTTACAGAATGGTCAACAGTCGCAAGACTTATTCTTGTTTGGAGATCTATGTCTTTCCGGTGGAATTCTGAATGCTTATCAAGCTGTTGTTGCTGCAGGTAAATTAAAAAATTAAGATGATGAAGTATATAAGATTGTTTTTTCTGCTGTTATTTTCTTGTGTATCCTTTTTAACTGGGTATGCGCAACAGCATGTAGAATGTGTTTTGCCTTATCGGCTTGTAGGGGGAAAAATGATTGTCGAAATGAAGATGAACGGACAATTGCGTTCGTTCATCTTCGATACTGGAGGACAAACGGCATTGACGGAAGAGGTGTGTAAGGAATTGAATTTGCAAGAGGTTGATGTGAAAAAAATAGTGGATGTGAATGGTAAAGAGGCTGAATATAGGCGTGTCCAGATTAGTGAATTTACAGATAATGAGTCAATATTTGCTTTTAGGGAGGTCCCTGCGGTTGTGATTCCTTCTCCTTCTCCTTTCACTTGTTTTAATGCCGATGGGTTGATTGGAAGCGATTTGTTGAAATATATGATTGTTGAAATAGACGGGAAAACTAAAACGATTAAGTTGATTGCCACGCAAAAGAACGTGACACCTTCTTTAAGAAAAATGTTTCCTTTCGTCCAAAATAGTATAATGCCTATTATTAATTTGCAAATAGGAGCCGGTAATACTGTTCAGACTTTATTTGATACCGGATGTCCGGGATTCTTGAATTTGAAAAAGACGGATTACCAAATGTTGAAAGAACGTGGTGCTTTACGTGTGGTGGACGAGGGATTTGGAGAAGGAGCGGTTGGATTGGGGGGAATGCCAACTATCGATACATTGTGTCGGGTGGAGCTTCCGATAGTAGCGCTGGGGGCGTCTCGATTTTGTAATGTAATAACAGAGATATCAACACCTCCTTATACTTTGCTGGGTGTTAAAATTTTAGATTATGGAAAAGTTACGATAGATTATCCCCGTTTGCGTTTTTATTTTGAACCTTATGAAGAGAAGGAACAAGATATGAAATCGTTACATAATGATATCGGATTGCGAGTGAAAGATGGTGATTTGGTTGTTTCTGCGGTTTGGTCTGAGATGAAAGGGCGTGTAAACATAGGGGATCGGGTATTGAAAATAAATGGAGAGGTTGTTCGGAAATATGATTTTTGCGAGAGTATTATAAATGGAATCCCGGAATTGAAAAAGAAGAAAAGTAATAAATTAACTTTTATGACCGAGGAAGGGGAGAAGATTCTTATCTATAAAAAGAGAGGATATGGAAAATAGAATATATTATATATGTGTTTTTTTTATTATACTATGCAGTTCTGTTCATGCCCAGCAAACAAAGCGTATTTGCGATACGATACCTTATGAATTTATTCAGGAAAAGATAGTAATTCCGGTTGTCGTAAATGGTGTGAAAACGAAATATATCGTGGATACAGGAGGGAAAACTGGGACCATGTGGGAAGAGGCTATGGAGATGAAGGTGGAGAGTGCCGGTTCTTTAGTGAGTATTTCGGATTTGAATGGTTCGGGAATATCTTACCAAAAAGGAATCTTGAAAAACATTCAATTGAGTGCTAATTATCAGATAAATGAACTTCATACAATGGTATTGCCGGAAGTCGGGATGTTTAAGAAACTGGGGGTTGCCGGTATATTGGGAGGGGATGCTTTCGCTCAATCCGTGATCACGTTTGATTCCCGGAAAAAAGTGATGATCATTAATTACCCGTATCGTCCTTTAGGTTTAAAAATACAGGATGGTGTGGAAATGTTTTCCGGTACAGTTCATCATTCGATTGTAAATGTGAATGTTGGAGGCATAGATAAAAAAATGTTGTTTGATTCGGGTGCTCATGGCTTTTTTATTATATCAAAAGATGATTTTGTTGAATTGCGAGAAAAAGGCGTATGTGAACAAGTAGCCACAGCTTATGGTGTTAATGGAGCGGGATTATTGGGATTGGGGCAGCCTGTAGATGTTTTTAAAGGAAGTGTATCTGAATTGAATTTTTTGGGAAAGAGATTTACGAATGTGGGATGTATAACAAATCCCAATAGTCAAAGTATAATAGGAGTTGATATTTTGAAATACGGGAAGGTTGTTATCGATTATATGCGGAGTCGTTTTTATTTCTTTCCTTTTGATGATGTTGTCGAAGATATGGGGGGAGCTCCGAAGACTTGGAATGTTGGTATATTGCCCTTGAATGAAAGATTTGAGGTGGTTACAGTCTGGGATAGTATGAAAAATCAAGTGTCTTTTGGTGAGGAAGTTATTGATATAAATGGGATATCACTTGAAGGCTTGCCTATGGATCAGACTAAGATAGATGAAATTATGGACTCGATAGAGGGCGATAGAGCTTATATTATTGTATTGAGGAACGGGAAGAAAGAGAAGATAGAGATTAGGAAAGAGTGAGAGAATTTATAATTTTAGATTGATGATTATGAAGAGGTTCATGATAGTTATGGGTTTGTGTTTGTTGTGTATAACGGCATGGGCTCAATCGAAAAATACCTCTACAGAGGTAAAGGATTACCGAGAGGTGGAAGGGAAGATTATTTTGGAAATGGTGGTAAATGGGGTGATGGCGGATTTCGTGTTGGATTTGGCAGGGCATAATGCAATATTGCCAGAATACGTGGAAAAATTGAATATAGATCCGAATGTAAAAGGAGATTTTCGTTACGATACATTTCAATACAAACGAGTTCCAGTGGAGAAATCGGTAAGTATTGAAACGATTTCTTTTGGAAATAGTGTATTCGGTAATGGGGTGGCGGCTTTCGTGCTAAAAGATGAACCTTATTTGCGGAAATTGGGGGTTGCCGGGATTGTTGGAGGATCTTTGTTTCGGAATGTTGTGTTGACGATTGATTCGAAAAGGAAGAAAATCACGATGAGTAATCCTTATCGTCCTTCCTATATGAAATTGGATCATCGTTCGAATTTAGGATTGATTACAGCTTCGGGAGTAGTTTGTCCTGTTGAGTTGGATGGGAAGATTTACTCTTTACTGCTGGATACATGGGATGATGGATTTATCACGTTGAGTTCGGTAGATTTTGCGGAGTTGAATGGAAAGGATGGGAATGGGGTAAAAGTGAGTGTCGGTTATGCGGGTGCTGAAACGGTAGCCAAAAGTAAAATTGTTGGGAAATGTCATTTCGTGAAGAGTGATTTTAAGGAAGTGGTTGTTGGCGAGAATGAGTCTTTGCCTCGGTCTGTACTTGGAAATGGTATTTTGAAACAAGGTTTGATTTCTATTGATTATGGAAAACAGAAGGTATATTTTCAAGCGTTTGATGCGGCGGAGGTGAAAGATGAGGAGACAGGCGTTGACGACGTAAAAGTCGAAGACGGTAAATTGAACCCGATAACACGGGAGTATTTTTTGGAGCACGTTTATGATTACCGGAAGAGCAAAGAATTTGTGTTCAAGGGGGATAAACCTGTCGTGATTGATTTTTGGGCAACTTGGTGTGGACCGTGTATGCGCTTGATTCCGGAGTTGGAGAAAATGGCGGAAAAGTATAAAGATCAGGTGATATTCATGAAGGTGAATGCTGATAAAGAAAAGGAGTTGTGCAGTATGTTTAATGTTGTTGCTTTGCCTACTTTGTTCTTTATTCCTGTTGGGGGAAAACCGATTATAGACGTGGGGGCGACACCAGAAAAGTACGTGGAGATTATTGAGAAGCAGTTGTTGAAAAAGTAGAATTAATTGATAGATTATGAGATTAATAGGAGTTATATTCTTGTTCTTCGTGTCTTTGAGCGGGATGGCTCAGCAAGCCGAAACGTTGAAAGAATACGTGATCAAAAGATGGGAAGATTTCAAGGCTCCGCAAAAAGAGGCTGCTAAAGCTATTCTGGCTGAACGAGAGCAAATTGTAAGATATATAAAAGCGAATGGCGCTTCCATGGAGGCAATACAGGAGAACGGGGCTCAAGCTATTCGTCGGATGGCTGATTTGTATGACGAGGGGAAAGATGTCCGGTTAAGGGCGTCCGTGATAAAAAAAGTATTGAAAGGCGTTGACCTGTCATCCAAGGAATTCGTGAAATGTTCCGGTTTAGGGTTTGTCGTGGAGGATTATTATGGATTGAAGGCCGTCATGGAAGGTGCTCCGATAGAAGAGGCTTGGGGAAGTATGTGGTTCAATACTTTGGTGGAAACGATAGGAAATGACTATGATTACTGGAGGTATCGTCAGATACTTGAATTGAATAATCCGGAGTTATCGTTGGCTTATTTTGCTTGTTTGAAATCTGTTTTTAGGTATAACGGGTATACTAAAGGGTTAGATGAACTCCGGTCGTTATTTGAGAAGAATATGCCGGAAGGAAAATTGAAGGATGAGATAAATGAATTATACGTGGAATACGAGCATCTGAAAGAGGGGAATATGGCTCCGGCATTTACACTGAAGGACTTTAAAGGAAAAGAGCATTCTTTGTCGGATTACAAAGGAAAGGTATTAGTCATTGATGTGTGGGCTACATGGTGTGGGGGGTGTATTGCAAAGTTACCTGTATACATGGCTATGAGTCAAAAATATAAAGATAGAGATGACATTGAATTTATCACAATATCGATAGATGAGAAAGAGGCTTTCAATAGCTGGAAGTATGCATTGCCTCGTTTGAAGTTAATGGGAGTGACTAATTTATTGGCATCCAAAGATAAGTGTACTTTTCAAAAAGATTATAACATAACAGGTATTCCCCGTTATTTTTTAATCGATAAAGAAGGAAAAATAGTGTCTGTTTATGCCCCGACTCCAGGAAAGGTTTTTGAAGCATTGATTGATAAGACATTGGGAAAATACGTAAAAGATTAGTATATGAAATTAACTGTTTGGTGCGTGCTTTTATGTATTCTGACAACCATGCAATGGGTAAATGCCCAGAGTAAGGTGACGGAACAACAAAAGAGTGAATACGCAAGAGGAAATCAAGAACCGAAGTTTTTAAAGGAGTATATCGATGCTTTGAAGGCTGACGGGCAGACAGATGAGTTAAATGATGTTGTCGATCGCTATCTGATGGTGCTTCCATTGAATGAACGTTACTTGGGAGAAAACTTGAATTATTTTATAGAGGATATAAATAGCTTACAGGCTAGATCTTTCACGGATATTATTAAACACTGGAAAGATATTCATCTGACAGCGAATCAAGTAAAAAAGGTTGTGAAGAAGCTTAATGACGTGTGTAAGATGACATTTTTTCAGACTTTTTTTCAAGAAGGGAATGAAAAAGGGATGCCGGCTGTGGACTGTTCCTTGTTATTGGCAGTTTTGAGTGAATCGGAAATCCCGGTGCCGGAAATTCGTCGCCGATTGATTGAAATGTGGCAAGGATGGCGGAATAAAAAGATTGATAGTATGATTCCTGCTTTTGAAGGTTTCGTGGGGGGGGTAGAGAAAAGTAATGAGGAGGGGGATTTGCAACTTGATCTAATGTTTGATGGAGTCGTTTTAGGAAGTATGCTGAATTATATTTTGGAAGAATGTAATTTTGATCAATGTTCGAGAATGTTTGAAATTATGGATCGAGCTATCAAGAAAAATGGACGTACCGGACTTTGGGAATTGATTGGGAAGTCAAGAGATAATTTTGAGGGAAAGAAGATGATGATGGAAATGGGAGAAGAATGATAATGAAGATATCAAAATGAACGAGATATGAGATTATTCATTGTTTTTTTAGTGATTTGTTGTGTCGGATGTACATGCTCATCACGTTACATTTTTACGTTGAAAGGTGAACTGGACGGGATGAAATATGGAAAGGCTTTTTTGATAGCCCCTGGGGATAGTGCAAAAATCTTGTATATAGCAGAGGTTGATGGTGGGAGGTTCGAGATCAAGGGTGAGTTGGATGAGCCGGGAGCGTATATACTGAAAGTGAATCGCAGACAGTTCTATTTTTTTATGGATGGAAAGAATATGGAAGTGACAGGTGATTATTTAAAGTTGGGAAGTCATAGTGTAAAAGGTTCTCCTGCTAATGATTTAAATGAAGAATACGAGATTGCCCGGAAACAATATTATAGCGTGAGAAACAAATTGATAAACGAGTACAAGGAAGCTTTGGATGCGGGGGAGCAGAAGTTGGCGGATGAGAAGATGACTGAAGCGTTGAAAGCGGGGGAGATTGAATATCGTTTGACAAAAGAGTTTGTTGAGAAATACCCAGACAATATGTTTTCTGCTTATATTGCGGACAACGTAAAAGGGGAGAGTTACGAAAAGGGGAAGGAATTGTATAATTTACTTTCTGAAAGGAATAAACTATCCTATTACGGGTGTTTGTTGAAAAAGCATACAGATGAATTGGCGATTTCGGCCTTGGGTGTTCCTTGTCCCGATTTTATGGCAACGGACGAGTCGGGAAATAAAGTGTCATTGGATTCCCAGAAAGGAAATATTCTGATATTGGATTTTTGGGCATCTTGGTGCGGACCGTGTAGGCAAGAGATGAAAAACCTGAGGGAACAGTACGCTGAATTTAAAGATCAAGGAGTACGAATCATGAGTATTTCTTTGGATGACTCCGTGGAGAAATGGAAGAAAGCTTGTGAAGAGGAACAGATACCTTGGATCAGCGTGAGGGATGATAATGGGTGGTCGAAGTCGGAGATACGGAAATTGTTTGGGATACAATCCATCCCTTTTATTGTGTTGCTGGATAAAGACGGAAATATTGTAGCAAAGAATATCCGTCGGAATAGTTTGCGGGAGAAGATTGTCGAATTGTTGCAAAAATAGTTGGTTATGAAGACAATAAATTTATTTCTGATTTGTATCATCTTGTGTAGTGCTTTTGATGGTTATGCCCAACAACAGAAATCGAAAGATGACATTTTGCTTGAAAAGATACATGCTGCTTATAATCGTATTCCCAGTGGGTTGGGTAAAGATGAACTTCTCCAAAAGACGAATGACGCTGAAAAGGAAGCAAAGCAGGTTATGGATTCTCTTTCAGGCAAAGAGGTTAAGCAGAAGGCGAAGTTGCTTTGTTATAACGGGATCTTGTGGAGCTTGGGTGTACAAGCTATTGAAATGAAAGATAAGGCATTACAAAATGAAGTTGCTGAACGAGTGAAAGGACTGGATTTGGATTCTCCCGTGTTAGAAATATTGACAGATATGGAGAGAACCAATCTGTTGAATGGGTATTTCCGTTTTTTTATGCCGGAATTGTCTGAATTGGCACGTGCTACTTATGTTTTGTATAATATCAAGAGTGAAGAGGTTCGTAATCCTTACGTGTTGTCCATTTTGCTTTCAGAGTTGAAGCGAGGTGGATACACGGAAGAGGTAAAAGGTTTGATGGAGGATATAGAACTTTGTTCCAAGACCGAATCAACCCGTCAGACAGCGTTAAAATTGAAGGAGAAGTATTATCCCGTGTGCATCGGGGCTATGGCCCCGGATTTCGAAATGGAAGATGAAAACGGGAAGATGATAAAACTTTCGGATTTTAAGGGAAAAGTTGTATTTATTGATGTTTGGGCAACTTGGTGCGGGGAAAGTGTTTCTGGGTTGCCTGCATTTGTAGAACTCAAAAAGCAATATAAAAATCGAGATGATATTGTATTTCTGACTATTTCCGATGATGGTGTGAAAGCAAAAGCCAGTTGGAAAAATTTTCTGAAAGAAAAAAAGTATTCAGGGATTGTACCACATCTGATTATGAATAAAGAAAAAGATCATTTCACGGAGGATTATTGTATCACGGATATTCCTCGGTATATTCTGATTGATAAAAGTGGGAAAATCGTGAATGCTTGGTATGTTGGGGTGAACCATGAATATTTCCCATTCTTTTTCTCCATGGAGTTGGAGGGGATGAATTAGGGGGGCGTGTTTCAATTTCTATACAATAATGCAGGTTTTCCCCTGTGTAAAGCAAAAGTAGGTGCGTTGAAAATTATTTTAGCGCACCTGCTTTATAATTTAACGTAAGTTTGATATAACTTCAAACCATACAATGGTTTGTGAAAAATTAGAAAAGATCGTCGTGGGAAAATAATTTGGTATTAAGCCCAATTTAATACACCATGTGAGAATGAATACACGTGTAGGAGTGTCATTCAAAATTGAAGGTGAATTTGGTAAGTATTTTAGTCAAATATAGATTTTAACGTAATTTTAACCTGTTTCATGAAGTATAAAATTTGATTGATGCTTATATTTGAAAACTAAATTTAGTTTGTGTTTTATATATTATTTATTACGAGATGAAACAGATTTACCGATTATCAATTTTGTTGTGTTTGATGATTTCGGTGATACCGTTGTGCGCGCAAAAAAAGAAAGCGCATGGTAATGCCCGAAACGAGTATGTAGTGTTGGCGTCTAAGGATGTGCAGCAGGATGCTGCTTGGATGCAAGTCGTTAATGCGTTAAAAGAGAAACATGGTGCGGAAATCTTTTTTTACGAAAAGGCACCGCGTGAAAATTTGGCCGATCTTCAACGGGTGAAACCCCGTTACGTGGCGATCGTGGAAAAACCGGAAAATTTGAACCGGGATTACGTGATTGACTTGAATAAAATGAGTCGAGAGGTCGATGAGGATATTTTTGCAGATTTTCTTTGGGGAATCATCACCGGGTATGATGCGAGTGGGGCAATGAAAATGGTGAATAATAGCACAGAGCCATTGGTGATCAAAAATGCTGTAGCTACGATTACAGAGTTGAAGAGTGCCAAATGGTTTGATCGTTACGCGTGGGTTGATGATCAGACTTTGGGCTTGTGGGGAGAGAAAACCGGAAAAGGGGAAGCGGTAAAAACCGACAAGGTATCAGTAGATGGACGGTTAAAAAAACTTTCTGATTTGTATGCGGCGTGTGATCCGGATTTGGTTGTAACTGCTTGGCATGCTACGGAAAAAGATTTGCAGGTTCGTTATTCTACGGGAGATATCCGGGCAAAAGACGGGAAATTGTATTTTAACGATCATAAAACAAAGGCAACTTGGGATGTGCCGGAAAGCGGAAAGCGGAAAGTGTACTTTGCCGTGGGTAACTGCTTGATTGGTAACGTGAACAACACGAAAGAAAGTATGGCTATTGCTTGGATGAATGGTGGTAACGCCACCGTAATGGTCGGTTACGTGGTGACCACTTGGCACGGACGTAACGGGTGGGGTGGTTTGAAATATTGGGTGACTAATCCGGGACGTTATTCATTGGCGGAGGCTATTTACATGAATCAACAGGATTTCTTGTATCAACAATATCAGTGGTATCCTTCTTTGATTAAAGAAAATTATCCTACTTTTGATGGAAATGAATTCCAACTTGCCGGACAGAAAGTGGCAGAAGCGATAAAGGGACAACCCACGGCAGATCAAGTTGGTTTCTGGCATGACCGGGATGTGCTGGCTTATTACGGTGACCCGAAATGGAACGTACGTTTACAAGAAATTCCGGAAGAGACGGATTTTACCGTAACCTCCAAGGTAAAGGGTAAAAAGTGTATTATCACGATTAAAACAAAAGAGAATTTTAGTTTGGAACGTATGAAAGGGGATAAGTTCAAACAGGAACATGTGTTGGACTTACCGTTTAATTACTTTTTCCCGGAACGTTTGAATAATCCTCGTTTGGCTGCCGGACAAGATTGGAAAGCTGTTGTAGATGAGAACTTTTTGATTATTTATAATCCTGACTTCAAGCCTAACATGACATATGAGGTTGTGTTGGATATAGATAAATAATATTATTCCAATTTAGGAGGCTATGTAAAAGGTGTGTTTCGGCACGCCTTTTTTTATTTTTTTGATATAGATCAAGTCTTTCAATAGTTGTCTGTATTATTTTTGCACGATTTTTTATGAAAGCATATGAAACCGACAAAGACGTTACGCAGACAACTATTGCAATTGACCGGACCGATATTCGTGGAGACGTTGCTGATCATGTTACTGGGGGCAATGGATACATTTATGCTGAGTCACTATTCGGATGATACGGTGGCGGCTGTTGGGGTGGTAAATCAATTATTAAACTTGGTATTTCTTGTGTTCGGGGTGTCTACCGTTGGAACTTCCGTGTTGTGTTCCCAGTATTTAGGGGCATCGCAACAAGCAAATGTGCGGCAGGTAATAGGGGTATCATTGGTTTTTAATACCTTGATCGGGGGTATCACGAGTGCTTTCCTGTATTTTCGTGCTGAAGCCTTGTTGAAGATGATGGATTTGGCCCCGGAATTGATCAGTGAAGGGTTGGCTTACATGCAAATTGTGGGTGGTTTTGCTTTCTTGCAAGCGATTGCGCTAACCATGTCTGCTGTATTGCGAAGTCACGACAAAGCGTACTATCCCATGCGGGTGACGCTGTTGATGAACGTGTTGAATATTATCGGAAACTATGCCTTGATTTTTGGTAAATTCGGGTTGCCGCAAATGGGTGTCGTGGGAGCGGCAATTTCAACTTCTTCCTGCCGTATGGTAGCATTGGTATTGTTATTCTACATCACGTTTGGAAAAGTCGTTCCTCGTTTTTCTTTTTCGTGTCTGAAGCCCTTCCCGTGGGATAAATTGAAAAATCTATTGCATATAGGTCTTCCGGCTGCCGGAGAACAGGTGTCGTATAGCTTGTCACAAGTGGTGATTACTTATTTTACGGTCATGTTGGGTACGGCCGCTTTGACGGCACGTACTTACGCGATGAACATTATCTTATTTTCGTATGTATTTTCAGTGGCACTCGGACAGGGGGCAGCAATCTTGATCGGGCATTTGGTTGGGGGTGAACGTACGGATGCAGCTTTTGTGTTGCAGAAATATTGTCTGCGACTTTCAATCGTGGTTTCTATTTGTGTGGCGATTGTCACGGCGGCTTGCAGCAAATTTATTTTCGGCATGTTGACTTCCAACCCGGAGATCGTCTATATGGGAATAATAATTCTTTGTATCGATGTCGTGTTAGAAGTGGGACGTGCGGTCAATATCTTATCGGTGAACGTGTTGAATGCCGTGGGGGATGTCTCTTATCCTTTTGTCACGGGGTTGATTGTCATGTGGGGAGTGGCTACGGCATTAAGTTACGTGTTCGGG
>ERZ779725.1254-NODE-1254-length-14455-cov-2.968056_pt1 | contig 14455 bp, 9 predicted proteins | sample MGYA00511890_ERZ779725 | MGnify/ENA primary metagenome ERZ779725 (study PRJEB29588, sample SAMEA2148549) | human gut metagenome | biome: human gut; feature: human-associated habitat; material: faeces | place: Denmark | collected 2008/2010 ...
GCTTCCTTATAACTCTTATTCCATAGCCTTTGGCTTTGAGCCGCCGTATTTCTCAACATTTGGCATTGCCCCCACTTGTCAAGGAGAAATAAAAAGCCGTAAGTTATTAAACTTGCGGCTTTCAAAATGGTGGGAGTAGCAGAACTCGAATCTGCGACCCCTTGCGTGTCATGCAAGAAATGTTTCTTTGAGCTCAATAAGTTATGAAATCGTCGTGCCGCTTGGTTGCAATTTGACACTTTTGGGGATGCCCGAAATCGGCAATTATTGGCTCGTAATTTTTGGCTGTTTGTAATGTTGAACATCTACTGAAATCATTTGATTCCTACCGCAATCTGCCGATTCTTTCCGCTATCAACACACAAAAACCATTTTGCATTTCGACAGGCAAAAAGCTCGTGGTAATAAAATCGTAAAGTTTGGATTCTGCTTTAATCATTCGCGCGAATAGGTTGTCTATTGCCGAGTCCGTCAACCCGAATGTTCTGAATGCCTTGACAAAATCTACTTTCGTATATTGGTATGTCCCGCCTTTGCCGTTAAGTGTTAGTGCCAATTCTTCCGAGTCGTTCGGCAAAGCAAGCTTTACATTTAGCATATCGTAGGCGGGCGAAAGTCCCCATTTGCCGTCGCTTTTTATGAGTGAAAAGTTTTTCAAGTGCATGTCGGAATTGCCTATTATCCACGAAAATAAAACTTGTTCGGCGAGATTCGAGAGGTCGAACCCGACGTTGTCGGAATATTCGCGGACTGTTTTTGCAATGCGTTCGTAGGACGACTTGTATTTGTCTTCGCTCAGGCGCAAAGTAAGCTGCGCCATGTCCTCCATGGGGAATTTTTCGCCGTTCGCGCCGCGGTCGATTCGCTTTGTTATGTAGCAAAGCCCGCCGTCGGCAAAGCGCATCAGCGAGTGCGGCACCGTTGCAAGCCCCGCGATTTCCGCCAAGTGCATGCTCAAATCTTCGTTTTCGGGAAGGTTGCAAAAGCGCGCCGCCTGCGGCTTCAAAATGTAGTTGCCGAACACGCCGACAATCGTGAGTTTCGGGTTGGCGCGAACGGCTTTGTCGAGATACATAGAAAGCTTCGGCTGAACCCCCGCGATTGTAGTTTGCGAGCGCACAACCTGTTTTGCAAGCTCTTTCAAGTCTGCCTGCGAGTAGGGTAGTTGCGGGACAACCGATGTGCCGAAAAATTTTTTGGCGCAGAATGCATGAAAGTCTACCTCGCCGTCTTTGAGAGGCTTGTAGCAATACAAACATCTTTTCATTTGCCGTCCTCCTTCCCGATGATGCTCACCGCTCCGATGCAGTCTTTACAACAGGCGAGCAATAGCCCCATTCTGTCGCGCGGGTCGAGCTTCCAAGTTTGCGTGGCAAAATCGAGTAGCCAACCTTCGGGAATAAGCCCGTCGAAAAACGAAAAGAGTGTTCTTTGGGTATACGGTTCGGGGCAGAGTGGCAAGGTAAGGCTGACGGGCTCAGCGGTATCGGCGCGGAGGTATGTTTCGTCGTAGGCGAACTCGTAGCCAGATTCCGTTTCTCGCAGCGTTCCCGCGAAGGCGTCTTTGAAGAAAACTTTTGCGCTTCTCATTGCCTATCCTCCTTGTCGAGCGGAACGGGCGCAAGCTTCGCGCCAAACATAAACAGAACCTGATTTACCTTTTTTATCCGAAGGTCTTGTTTGCCCTGCTCAATGTCGCGAATGAAATGAATGCCCACGCCGCTTTTGTCGGCAAGAGACTGCTGGGTCATCTTCAATTCTTTGCGCCGCGCTTTTACAAAATCTTTCAGTTGCTCGCTCATTTTATACAATAATCGTATATATTTTGCAAAAATCAAGAATAATATACAAATAACGTATAAAATTGCTCCGCCAGATTCCTGTTATACGGAATAGGTATAACGCCCATCTCGCAATTACTTTAAATAATACCCGCCAGTCTTGGGTGCACCGCGGAATTCTACTTGATCGGCAAGCTTTTTCAAGTCGCGGGCAAGAGTCCTCTTGGGAATCGAAAGCGCGGCGGAAAGCTCGCTGGCATTGCAACCCTCGTGTGTTTTTACGTAGCCGAACACTTCATTTACTCTGCCACTTACACCGCCATTTACTCTGCCAATCGGCTCACCTTGGTGGATTTTCAGCGCATTGAGCAATTCGCCGAGCATAAAATCAATAAACGCGCCAGAATCGTTGTTTGCCGTGCTCGCGTTGATGGCTTCGTAGTATTTCAGCTGGTTGTCGTGAACGAGCGTTTCGACTGGCAGATATTGAAAGACGGGATTTAGCTTCGACAAAATCAGCGATTGCCACAAGCGGCCCATTCTGCCGTTTCCATCGGCGAACGGGTGGATAAATTCAAACTCGTAGTGGAAGACGCAACTGCGAATCAACAGGTGGTCGTCGGCGTTTTTGAGCCAGTCGAAGAGGTTTGCCATCAGCTCGGGTACGCGTTCGAATGGTGGGGCAATGTGAACCGCGCGATCTCCGTCAAAAACGCCGACTCCGCTTCTCCGAAATTGTCCCGCAGTTTCGACGAGTACCGACATCATCTGCGCGTGTGCCCTCAAAAGGTCTTCGAGCGAAAACGGATTGAACGAGGCAAAATTGTCGTATACGGCAATCGCGTTTTTCACCTCTTGAAGTTCGCGAATCGGCGCAACTACATTTTTGCCGTTTAAAATATCACCAACCTGCGTTTCCGAAAGGGTATTGCCCTCAATCGCGAGCGACGAATAAATGGTCTTGATTTTGTTCGCCCGCCTAAGCTTCAGAGCGTCGCGTTCAAAGCGAATGGCAAACCTCTCGACAAGCGCGGAAATTTCCGCAATCATCGAAATCGCCTTGCTCGAAACTGTAAACGGGGGTTTTGTCATATTCTATCTAGCCTAAATATTTTGCCGACATAGTCAAGACTCGCGTCAAAAGAGGATTTCGAGGCAACTATTAGGTAATTCTAAATCGTGCTATTTAAAAACAACATTTTCTTCCCAGCATCTGCTACGATCAGATAAATAGTGGGTTTGGGGCGGGGAATAACATTTTGATAAAAACGTTTTTTTAACATATGATTCTCTTTTTGCAGCCTTTTAACTGCTTCTCCACTTTACGCTTTCCTTCCTTTGTTAATTCGCCAACATACTTCTCCCAATTTGGATTCAATGGTGTAATAAGTTTGGGGCGGTTTACTTGCGCCGCAAATTTTTCAGGGATGCCGTATTTTATTCCTACCCAAAGTTTCGTTCCCGCAGGAAGGAAATGCGATTTATCCGTCGGTATGAAAGCATTTTGGTCGTCAAATTTATAAAGATCGATTTGTGTTGTTTCATCTAAATTTTTTCCGAAATCGGGAGCAAATATCTATACTTCCCTGTATGGGTTATGGAATCGAAGATTTCGTTTGCAGACAGAACCTCCAATAACTTATCCTTGTTTCGTAATTTTTCTATGTATTTTATTATTTCTTCCTTTGTTGTATGCGGGATAAACTCGAACCCTCTATTTGCGTATTTAGACACGGAATCCTTGAATGCAATTTCCACGAAGTAGCGTTTTGTGTCGTCGCCACTTTTGGCAAGAAAAATTTGTCGTTCCCCGATACCCAATGCTGACAATTTTTTTGTCCATTCGGCTAAAACGACGTTTTGATAGTATTTCGATTGGCGTATATTCAAAGTGGTTCTACTCATATCACCCCATTCACTGACACCTTTTAACGCTTTGGACGCGTGCGTTGCACTATTAACTTTCGGGGTATGCGCAACAATGTACAAGACCGCCTTTTTATCCAAAATCTTGTGGATTTGCTGTATGAAATTTACAGTAGCAGTCGTACTTGTTTTGTTGATGGGAATGAAGTTCAGATTATCGACAATTATTGCTTTAAAACCGTCAGCTACACACCGCGACAATTCTTTTAAAAAATCCGAAGTCCAATCGATTGGAGTTGTTTCAAGCAAAAGATTGTGCGATATCCTTGTTAGCTGTGCTTTATCGTACCCTGCCAATTCTTGCGCACCATTTTCAATTTTAGTGAAATCGGCTTTGGTGGATTCCATTAAAACAAGGTATGTTTTCATCGGGTTGGACAATTTAACCCCTCCGAAAATGTTGCGTCCCGCAGCAAGATCAAAGGCTAGGTCAGAGGCAAACACACTTTTTCCGACATCAGTCTCTCCGACGATAAGGACAATCTCGCCAAAATCCACGCCTCCTTGTCCCAAGACAGAACTTTCTTTGTAGATGGTATTGAGCGATTTTCTCGGTGCGCGTAAGTTGATTGCTTTACCCGATCCCATGGAATGTCCTTGTTAAATTTTAACGTTTGAATGGAATATTTCACTTCCTCTTAAAAATGTGTATTTTTAATTTATAAAATCTCGTAAACATTGCAAGAAAAGGTTTTTAAGTGATGGAAATAAAATTGTTTTAAAATAAAAATCACGGGTTTGGGTAAATTTTTATTCCATAAGACATAGCTCTATAAGCTATTTTTTATGAGTAAAGAATATTACACATTAAGAGAACTAATTGACAATAACGGCGGGCTTTTGAATGACGAAAGTCTGCATTTTATAGCCAAGCACGGCTTGCTTTGCGAGCTGCTGCTTTGCGACAATTGGCTTGGAGAGGGGGCATTCTTGGCGTTGCCCGCGATGGGATATGCGCCAAACAGCAACGAGCTTGCGTGTTATCTTTATATGTGCGACGCCCTTGATTGCAAAATGATGGAGGCACTAAACCTGACTGATGCAGTGATGTTGGAGTTGCTGTGTCTGGACCTCTCGCTTTTGCCTGCGGCAAGAGCGAAGGGGTTGTTCAGGCGAATCGACGAAGGGCAATTTGCGAGGATTTTCATCAACGCGTATCGCGCGGCGGAAAATACAGAGCTTGTTGGCGAGTTACAAAAGCGCGGATGGGCTTTTATGGACGCCGTAATTTTGGACTGTCCAGAAATAATCCCCACGCTTGAGCGTATGGGGGCGGACCTTGGAGAATCTCGCTATGCCGCGTATCTTTCAAAGTAAATTTTGTGAGTAGGAGACATTTTACGTCATGAAAAACAAAATAGTTTCTACAATCAAAACGAGCGCGGGAGAGTTGGAGCTTTCCGAAGACGCACTCTGCAAACACACGATATTTATCGGAAGTACGGGCAGCGGGAAGACAACTTCGCTCAATGTGCTTCTTCGCGATATCATCGGATATAACGCGGAAGACGAAACGCAGAAAGTCGGATTGCTCGTCTTCGATTTGAAAGGCGACAACACGCTTTTCAAAATCCGAAAGTGGGCGAAGGAATGTGGGCGCGAAGATGACGTAATAGACTATTGCGCCGATTCCAAGTTCTACTTCGACCCGCTCGGAGGCTTAGATAGTTTTCGCAAAATCCCCGAATACGTCGAACGGCTTTACAACATCTTTCCATTCCAGAGTAGCGAAGTTTATTGAGAACAATCGCTTAAGAAACGGTTTAAAACAGTGTTAACTTACTGCTTATTCCGACACGGGAAGACAACGTTTAAACTCTTCTTGGAAGAGCTGCGAGAGTTTACAATGGCAGACTCGTCAAACAGTAATTGGCGCGACGTGATGGACTCAGTTGAGATGGTTTTGCGCGCACTTGAAAAGAAGTCGAAGGGTATATCCATCGAATCCTACGAAGTCCTACGCGAACTTTTAGAGGATACGCGGGCGAGTGTTAAAGAATGGCAACGTCTCGACCCTCGAACCAAGAGCAATGAGCTAAGCACGATGTCGAACCTGATTTCAAGTTTCGGCAACCCAATTACAAACGGGCACATTTTCGAGGGAAAGAACAAGACGCGCTTGGACGTTGGAGAACTCGTGTTTTCGGGAAAAATTGTTGTGGCGAGCTTCGACGGAATTGCAAACAGGCAATCGGCGACGGCAATTTGCAAGCTTTTGAAGAGCGATGTTTATGGGTCTATTCAAGTGCGGAAAAATCCAGATCGGCTTGTAGGTATTGTTATGGACGAATTCCCACTTGTGGCTACCGATGGCGAAAACATTTCGGGCGATGGCTTCAATATGCAGACAATCCGCTCGAAACGTGGCTTTGTGATTGCCGCAACGCAGGGTCTTATCGGGCTTGATTTGGCGTTAGGAGAGTCTGCTCGCCGCAGGCTTATGACGAACTTCAACAATGTCTTCGTCTTCAAAAGCAACGAACGCGAGGTGCTCGAATTGGTTGAAGATTTGAACTTTTGCGAGCCTCCACACGGCAAAATTGGATTCGGTAGTGATTCTCAATCTTGCAATAGACACGAACCTATTACGCTTGCCAACGCTCCCACTGGCTATGCTGCGATAAAGCTTGCCGACAGCTTCCAGTCGAACGGTCTCGTTGAAATCGAACGGCTTTATGTCGATGCGCCGCCAATGCCCGAAAGCAGGCGCGAATCGGAAATCGACAAATGCGCCAAGGTTCTGCACGTCCATCTGAAAGCAATAGATTTTAACTCCTGCCTTAACGGTAATTTTTTAGATAAAGACACTTTATAATCTATGAAATCTCATCATTCAAAATCATTTTCGCGATATTTGCGCGAAGTCAAAATCAGATACAAATGCGAGTCGGCAAAGCGCAGTTTTGTTATAGCTTACGAACATTGCAATCTGCCGATTCTCCACAGGACGAGGCTGCTCGCCGACAAACAGCTCGCATACGAAAGGAACTAAATGAACGAAAAACTTTCTTACGCACATAAAGACACACGCAACCCGAACAATCCGTATCCCGAATTTGTCCGCCAAGCGGCAAAACGCACGAAAGTGCCAATCGAACTTTTGACGCGCAAGAAATATCGCGGGAAGTCCGCCAACGGCAAAGGGGACAAGCACCATATTCTAGACAAGTCGCTTTTTCCCAAGAAAGGCACGCCAACTATCAGCGTCTCAAAAGAAAAACATTTCGAACTTCAATGCTTGCTCGCCCAAGCCACAACCCTACAAGGCTATATGGACTACGAACAAGCAGTGAAAGCCGAATCCCCCGAAATCCAGGACCCCATCGCCAAAATCTACTGGCAACGCATAGAAGCCCTCCACACCCCGTGGCGGATTAGAATAGTAGAATGGGCGAAAAAGATTTTAAGAAATTACACGTTGTAGATACCTCCCTCGGAAACAATTTGAGGCAAGCTAATTATGACTGCCTTTTCTTTAACTGTTATTTTGTTGAATGAGCCTCTTGTAATCTCCGATGTTGTCTTGTACAAAAAAAAAAGCCCCGAACCGAAAGGTCGGTTCGGAGCACGATTTTTACAAACTACAAACTATACTTAGAATTTGAATTGGACGCCTGCGTTCAGGTTGTGGTAGACATCGTCCGCGACTTCTGCGGCGTAGTCGAGATATACGCGCCAGTCGGTATTGATGTCGTAGCCGAGACCGATACCAAAGATACCGGAATCCCTCTTCAATTCGCTGCCCAAGGTTCTGAATGTATTCACCGAGTAGCCGGAACCGATGAACGACGAGGTAATGTCGTATCTATTATCGGCGAATTCGTGGGTGTAGAACATTCTGCCAGCAACGGACAATCCGCAATCGAGTAGATATGAAGCTTCGATACCTGCAATACCCTTTACGCTTGTGTAGTTTGCCGAGTCTACGTCGAGACACTCGTTACCGCCGTCTTCGGTGAATGAAGGATTCATCAGGAAACTTGCATTCAAACCAAGCAACGGCTTGATATAGAATTCGCGATCCGCAATCGGTTTCCAAGCATATCTTACGCCCGTAAACGCGCCGACCAGATTGGAATCCCATTTTCCTTTATTCATCGAGAAACCGCTGTTACGTTCGGCTTCGTTCATACCGTATGCGTATGTCAAACCGAAGTACCAGTCGAAGTTGTCGTAGAACAGGTAGTCCGCATAAGCGTTGAGCGCAAAGCTCTGTGTTTCGGCCTTACCCGAAGTATCCTTACCGTTCGACTTGGCTTGGAACCCACCGATTCCGATACCCGCGAAGAGCGAGTCGTCGAAGACATATTCCACATTTGCCAAACCGCCGTAGACGGAGTCGTTCGAGCCTGCAATGTTGCCGTCGCCCGAGTAAGAGGCAAAGCGGTTGATATTGCGGACGGTCACCGAGCTTGCTCCGGAGAGAACGTCAGTATGACGACCGCGGAGTTTACCCTTTGCTTTGAGGTAGTTTATGCGGTTGAGCATATCGCGGGTGTAAGCCGTGCGGTTTATCGTATCGAGATGAATCATATTCGAGAGATCCATATTCATACGAGCCGCGTGGTTGACAGCCTGCGGGAGCATTGCCCCGATGTTGCCGTTTTCCGCGAGAGCCTTGAAGTTCTTCTTCTTTTGTACGGATTCAGCGTCTTTGGTTGCGTCGTCTTGGAAAACGAGGTTGTCGTAGATTTCCGCGAGAGCCTTTTCGTTGTCCGATTTCGCGAACTTGTCCGAGAGGTACGAATTCTTCGTGATTTCGTAGCCGACCTTGCTGCTACCGTCCGTATTCTTATACGTTACGTCAACATAGGTGTGGCTTGCGGACATGTCGTCAATGTTGGCGTCGATGTAGCTCGAACCCGCATTGTGAGTGCCTTTGAGAGCTGCAGCTTCCATAACGCTATCGTCTCCGGAGAATCCGAATTTTGCGTCGAAGAAGTTGTCGACTGTCTTTGTAGCACCTGAACCCGAGAGGTTATTTGCCTTTATCACTGCGCCGTCTATTGTCGTTTGGGCGAATTTGAATTCGCTTGCAACGTTCAAGTCGCCGTTGACAACAATCTGTCCGGAATTGCCGATGGTCGCGGTTCCCGAATTGGAAAGCGTCATACCGCTTGCCGATTCGATTTTGCCGTTTACGATATTCCCGTCGAGAACATTGACGTTCGTATTGTTTACCTTAACGTCTGCAACGTTTCCGATATTCAGTCCGCCCGCAACGTTGGTTGCTTCAATTTTGGCTGTAGCGTTATTTACCGTAGCCGAACCCGAAGCAAAATCGAAGAATTCCACTTTGCCGTAGGCTTTGTCTACTATTGCAGAACCCGCATTCTTGATGGAGGCAGTAGTAGCAGTCGATGCAACCGTGTCGATTGCAACTGTGCCGCTTACATTGTTGATATCGGCACTATCGCTTACCGCGCCTCTGACTTCAAGATTGCCGTCGAGACTGCGATCCACGGTCAACGTGCCCACATTGTAATAGGAGGCATCGCAACCGCCGTTTACTGTTGCATTATCAACCGTTGTGCCGTCGAGCGCAATGAGGTTTGCGTTGTTGCGGAGCGTTACGTTGAGATTCGCAACATTTCCTACATTTACATCGGCTGTTGCCTTTTCTATGACGATATTGCCCTTAACCTGTCCGCCTTCAAGACCGACATTGAGAATGCCTGTCGATTCGGAAACCGTAAGGTTGTCGATTTTTGACATATCGACTATATCGCCGCCGTTAACTGTTCCGAAGTTTGCCGAAGTAGCCTTGTCGATAGCGACATTTAGGTTGCCCTTAGTCGATATTCCGCCATTGCTGTTCTTCACAAACTTGTCAGCAGTTGATGTTGCAACTTCCAGCGAACCAGTGGAATCTTTTACCGTGGCATCACCGCTACCGGAGATTTCTACATTTCCAGTATTTTCCGCGACTTCGACTTCGCCGCCATTTAGGAGAGCTTTGAGCTTGCCCGCGATGGTTTTGAATATCGATTTTCCGCCGTTGGCTTTCACTGCGGCATTGGAGCTGGAAGCAACGTTATCAACATTAAGGCTTCCGCCGTTGACTGTTGCGTCGAGCGATTTCGCGCTTCCGACATTGGCAGTGCCGCTGTTAACGGTTATATTTGCAATATCGTTTACTGTTGTCGCAGTAAGCGCTCCACCATCAACCGTAGCTTGGAGTTGCTTCGATTCAGTTATGGTCGTATTGCCTGCTGTTGTCGTGATTTCAGCCTTATTGTTTACCTTAGTCACAACCGATGAATCGCCGCCTGCAACATTGGAGAGAACCAAGTTGTTTACCGTTCCAAGTTCGACATTGCCTGTGTTCTTTGCAATCGAGACATCGCCATTGACGTTTTCGCCATTGACTGTCTTGATTTCGGAAGAAACATTGACATTGCCTTTAACTGTGGTGAACGCCAAATCTTCAGCGGTGACAATATTGATATTGCCGTTTGCAGTTGTCACGCTAACCTGTTTGATGTTGCCTGCAGTGATGTTATTGGCTTGACCTGTAACCTTCAACGAACCTTTGCCGTTGATGTCGATGTCGCCGGCCGTTCCGACTGTTGCTACCTTATCTGCGGCTATGTCGTCGATTGTTACGTTCTTTGCAGTGCCAAGGTTTACGTTGCCGTTGGCGTCTGCGATGGTAACATTTTCACCTTTGGTAACCGTTACGTCGCCGTTGGCGATATCTATTTCAGTTCTGCCGTTAATAGTTCCTACAGTTACTGAGCCGTCAGCCGTGTCGATATCGAGGTTTCCGCCGATAGTCGCGTTTTCTGCCGCAACAGCAACGCCGTCTTTGCCGATTCTGCCGATAGTTACGTCTTCGGTAATTTCATTCTCAATGGTAAGCTTTCGCCCACCGTTTTCGTTATGACTGTCAACGGTTATGCTGTCGGCGTTTGTTATTGTAAACTCGCCGGAGTTGACCGTGATCTGCGAGTTCAACTCGCCATCGCTGGTAAGTTTTTTCCTGTTAATTTCAACGGAGTCATTAATCTGGTCGAAGCTTTCGAGTTTATCGACTGTAACGTTAACCGTACCATTACCCGAGAAGTTTGCCTTATCGAGAACTACTGCATCTCCGTTTGGCTTTAAGCCTGTCGTTACGCTTCCGCCGTCGAGGTTTATGTCAACCGTTCCAGCGTCGGCGTTAAAGGTAACAGCGCCTTGCCCTTGAGCGATCGTGAGCGAACCGTCGAGCCCCTTCTTGTTGTCCGGATCTGACGAATTTACATTCACGTCCTTTACGGCATTGAAGCTTGCATCGCCCTTAAAGTCGGCGATGTTGGTCGTTCCTTGGATTTCACCGGTAGAGGCAATATTGCCTTCGACATTCGTCACGTTGAAGTCTCCTTCCACCGTGCCGCTTGCCGAAACCTTGCCGAGCTTGGAATCCGTAATGTCAACATTTCCCGTTCCGCCGTTTGCTTTGGTAACGTCGTTGAACGAGACATTCGTGCCGTCGTTTACGTTTTTGATTTCCACGGAATCGAGAGCACCCGTCGCCTTAACTTCGGCAACTGTGCCGTCTTCCTTCTTGGAAACGTTCGCAACGTCTACGTCGAGAGTGCCGCCTTCAATCTGGAGCATGTTACCGTCAAGATGGAGGTTGCCGTTTGACGTATTAGCTTCAATCGAGCTTGCTTTCCCGATAATCGCCTTGCCTTGACCGTCTACCTTTGCCTTGCCGGCTTCGTCAACTTCATTAACGGTTAATTGACCGCCGTTGAGAACAACGTCAACATCGTTTACCGAGTTGGAAACATTGATGTCGCCCTGGGCGTTCTTGGCTGTCAATTTGCCGTCGAATGTTCCGACGAGGTCGATAGAACCCGTATTCGTGCCTATGACAACATTGCCCTGTGCGCCTTCCGCCGTGCCTATTTTTGCACTGCCGACAGTCGCGTTTTCGGCGTTGATATTGCCGCCGTTGAGCGTTGCTTCAATTTCAGTTGCGGAAGTTGCAACATTGATGTCGCCCTTGGCATTCTTTGCTGTCAATTTGCCGCCGAGAGTGCCTACGTCAACAGAACCGGTATTGTTGTCTATTACGACATTTCCAGTTCCCGATACCGCAACATTCTCAACCGTTGCGGTGGATTCCGCATTGGATACATTGAGATCGCCGCCGTTGAGCGTTGCGTTAACCGCCTTTGCGGACTCCGAAACATTGACATCTTTTTGGGCGTCGTTGACTGTCAATATGCCGTCAATGGTGGAAACGTCAATCTTGCCGGTGTTGGAATCAACGGTTAAATCTCCCTTGAATCCTTTTACAGTAGAATCGATATCGATTGCGCCAACGTGAATCTGGCCGCCCTCGGCGACTTCCGTACCCTTAATCGACAAGCTGCCGTTTGTGGAAACTTTTTGCCCGTCTATGGTCAATTTGCCGTCGGTAGTGGCTGCGTCCACATTGGCCGCCTTGGCGACTTCGATCGAACCTGTTCCTGCGGAGACTTTGACCGTTTCCGTTACTTCGTCGGCTTTTACCGTGCCGCCGTTGAGCATATCGATGGTGAGATTTTTGCCGACGGTGGCAAGCGCAACGGCTTTCTTGGCGTCGGCAACTTTCATATTGCCCGCTACGCCGCCGGAAACCGCAACGTTGTCGTTTGCAGTGCCTATCGTAAGGTTGCCGGTATTTTCCTTTCCGTCGATTGCGGCTATACCGCCCTTTACATCGACTTTATTCACTTCTCCGACGTTCACGTTCCCCGAAATCTTCGCGTTTTCAGCCGAAGTAAGGTCGCCGTTTATCTTGCCGATGTCAAGACCGCCCGTCATACCCGCGCCTTCTACTTTGATGGTGCCGGTTTCGTTTGCCTTTACATTGCCGTTGAAGCCGTCGATGGAATTCGCAATAGAACCTTTGTTAATTTCTACTGTCCCTTCGTTGGCGAGAGCTTTTGTATCGACAACATATTCGCCGGAAGCGTCGGTTATTTTTACGTTCTGTCCCTTTATGGACAAAGAAGCGTCAACCGAATCGGAGGCTTTTACATAATTTGCGCTGTCGATTGTAGTTTTACCGAGAGCGTTGGCTTCTACTCTGTCGGCCTTTGTAACGTCCGCGATAGCGTCTTTATCCGAACCGTTGAGAACCAATTTGCTGCCGTCTTTTACTTCACCGATTGTAGCTTTTTTATAATCGTTTACAGTAAGTATTCCGTTTGACGTGCCAACTTTTGCTTCAAGCGAGCCGTTGCCGTTAACGGTCGTTGTTCCGTTTGCCGTTGTAATGTCAACCGTCTTGTCGGCACCGCTTACGCCTATTAACGTTGTGGACGTTTCGTCCGCGCCAAGTGTGCCTGCGGTGAGGTTGCCGTCGAGGTTTATAATACTCGTATTACCCGAAATGCTGCCGATTTCCACGTCGCCCTTGATAGCGCCAGAAGTCGCTGCTGAGGAATCAACGCCTGCGGCAAAGTTGCCTTTGAGGTCGCCGATTTTAATTGCGGGTGTTTCGGAAGCTTCGGCATTGACGATGTTTACATTGCCTTCGCCGGCAATTTCCGCGCCGCCTTTTACGCTCTTGACATACAGCGCGTTGGCGTCGGCATTTTTAAGCTCTGCGGAAAGGCCGCCTTTGGCTTCGTTAACGCGGGCTTCGACTTTGCCATTTACGGAAAGCTTCTTTTCCGCCGTGCCTACATTGATTTTTGCGGCTTCGGCATTCTCTTCGTCGCCGCTGATTGTCGCCGTAGCGGCAAGATTGTCTATGTTTACTTCTCTTGCGGTATTGCTTGCGCTTTTTACCGTGATATTGGCAACCGACGATTCGGAGGACGAATCGCCCACATTCGTGGATACAAGATTGCCGTCCAAGCTGCCGATGTTTACCGAATTTCCGATGGTGTCGATTTTAACGTCGCCGCTGATTTCGCCAATGCCGACATTCTTTGCCGAAGTGGCGGTAATATTGCCAGTCATCTTCTCGGCAACCGAAATCGAGTTCTTCACGTTGGCGGCTTCGATATTGCCCTGCATTGAGCCCAAATCTACCGTGCCGGCGTCGGCTAGTTTTATATTGCCCGAAACGCTGCCTATCTTTACGGAATCTGCGTCGTTGGCATTGATTGCAAACGCCTTGGCGGAATCCGTTGCCTTTGCGCTTATCGAGCCGATTTCGACATTCCCGAGTTTTGTCGAGGAGTCGGAGGCGGAAATTGCCGTTGCGCCCGTATCGCCCTTAACGGAAATGGAGGCGTCTTTGGCTTCGATAGTTGCGGTTGTGTCTTTTGCAAACTCTACACCGACAGCCGATTTACCCGACCAATCGGTCTTTCCGTCGCGCGATTTTGTCGCATCGACATCGAGAGACGCCCCTTCGGACATCTTCAACGAAGCCGATTCTTGAACGCCGGATTCGTTGTCGTAGACGACACCTTTCAGTTCGTCTTTCCCGAGTGCGGGATCATACCTGAAAGACGCATTGTCGGAAATTTCGGCTTTCTTTATAGTTCCGATTTTCGACTGGTCTTCAAGTTCCTCGCCTTTTTTCACGGGCGCAATTCTCGCATGGCTTCCGCCCGCGTGAATTACGCTTTTTTCAGAGTCGTTGTAGCTCCACCCGTCCGATTCGGCATAAACGCCGGCGGCCGCACAGAAGAGCGATAACAACGCAACTGCTCCTGTATGTTTTTGCACAGGAATCTTTCTTTGTTTCTTGTCCATATGACCTCTTATTATTGGTTTGTTTTTAGTAAAAATTTCCAATCTGAACCAGCACACGT
>ERZ779725.1256-NODE-1256-length-14415-cov-2.317061_pt1 | contig 14415 bp, 13 predicted proteins | sample MGYA00511890_ERZ779725 | MGnify/ENA primary metagenome ERZ779725 (study PRJEB29588, sample SAMEA2148549) | human gut metagenome | biome: human gut; feature: human-associated habitat; material: faeces | place: Denmark | collected 2008/2010 ...
CTACGGCATAATTTAGGTATACCGTTGTAGGGGCAGATATCATCTGCCCGTTACCATAGGTTTATGTGAATTTTATTTACACTAAAGTTTATCGGGATACGACGCTATTGCGCCGTATTTTTGAATACTTTTGGCACAGTATGCGTTTGAAGCGTCCAAAAAGTCTTGCAAGCGTTCTTTCGTTATATCGGAAAGCTCCGATTTTTCTATATTGTTTCTGTAAAGATTATAAAGGAACGAGCCGCAAAATGCGTCGCCTGCACCTGTTGTATCCACAGCCTTTACATTTTCCCCTTTTGAAAATACGGACGCATTTTTTGAAAAAGCATACGCACCGTTTCCGCCACAAGTACAAATAACGATTTTTGCAGTCTTCAAAAGGATTTTACATCCTTTTTCCACGTCGTCCGTTCCCGTTATAAAAGAAAGCTCGTTATCCGATATTTTCACAATATCCGCCATAGGCAGAAATTCCGAAACCGCATTTTTGAGTGCGGTTTTATCTTTCCAAAGCGGAAACCGCAAATTCGGGTCAAAGCTTATAACAGCGCCGTTTTCCCGTGCCAGCTTTATAGCGCGCTTATGCGCCTTCTTCATCGGGAAATCACCCAGTGATACCGAGCAAAAATGAAGCGCAAAGCAGTCCGAAAACATATCGGAGGTTATATTTTGCTCACTGTAAAACATATCGGCAGACGGATTTCTGTAAAACGAAAATGTCCTGTCGCCGTTATTTGCAAGACTTACAAACGCAAGCGCCGTATTGGCTTTATCCGTCATTTTGAAATATTCAAGCCCGATTCCGAAGCCTGCAAGCTCATCTTTGATTTTATGACCGAACGGGTCGTCCCCCACTTGGGTCAAAAGCTGTGTTTTTCCGCCGAGAAGAGAAAACGCTCCCAATACGTTGGCAGGCGCACCACCCACCTTTGGCGAAAATGCGCTCACTTCTCCAAAATCACAGCCTGTTTTATCGGGAATAAAATCGATAAGCGTCTCGCCTATCGCAAAAAGTGTATTTTTCATAATCATTACTGTTCCTTTCAGATTTCTTTCTCCAAAGTTACTATAAATTTGCCTTTTCTTCTTAATTCCTTATCGGCAAGAACCACGGGAAGCTTTTCAAGCGGAATTTTTTCGTATATCATTGATGAAACGTCAATTCTTCCCGATTCTATCATTTCAAGCGCACGCTTCTGCGTATACGGGTTTATGTAAGACGCTTTTATCGTGAGTTCCTTTTTGAAAACTTCAAACGGTTTAATTTTAATTTCATCATTCGGAGCGGTAAGTCCGAAAAGCATTACAGTTGCTTTTTTGCCCGCAAGCTTTATCGCCTGCTCCATCGTCGCCGTTTTTCCGACACATTCGATAACCTTTGACACTCTTTCAATGCCGTTTTCCGAAAGTATCTTTGAAACGTCCTCGTTTATGGGATTTATAACCAAGTTAGCGCCAAGCCTTGTAAGTATGGAACGTTTGTCCTCCTGTGTTTCAATTACAATAATTTTCGCCGCGCCCGATACCCTCGCAAGCTGTATCATTATCATACCAATCATACCGCCGCCGATAATCAAAACCGTATCGTCCGTTTTTATATCGCACAAATCTATGCCGTGCAGACAGCACGCAACAGGCTCTGTCATTGCCGCTTCGGAAAATGACAGCGAATCCGAAAATTTATAAGCCTGACTTTCGGGAACTTTGCAGTACTGTGCAAATCCACCGTTTACGGTTGTGCCTATACCAACCATATTTTCGCAAAAATGCCCGATTGCATTTCTGCACCAATAACAGCTGCCGCACAGCTTATTAGGGTCAACGCAAACTCTGTCGCCGACGTTTACATTTTTTACGTTTTTTCCGATTTCGGTAACAATACCCGAAAATTCATGCCCTAAAACTGTACCTTTCGGGGTTGCCGCCGCTCCCTCGTCGCCGTCAAATATATGTATATCCGTACCGCAAATTCCGCAAGCCATAACCTTAATAACAATCTCATCATCATTAGGATGAGGTATTTTTAAATCTTCGATTTTCAAGCTTTCTTTTCCGTAAAATACTCCTGCTTTCATATTGTTTCCGCCTTTCTTCCGCATGGTACTGCGGTTCTGTTTTTATAATAATAAACGTTTTCAAAACCTACTTCACAAAGCATTTTGTATGCGCTTTCAAAGCTATTGGCGCAATTTTCGGCTATATGAGCATCAGAACCCAAGGTAATCAGATAGCCGCCAAGCTCCTTATAGCGTCTTACGATACTTTCGCACGGCATAAATTCACAATATGCGCTGTTCGGAAAAACGTTTGATGTGTTGACTTCGAGCGCAATGTTTTTTTCAATAATAAGCTTCAAAATCTCATCAATTTGCTTACTGTAAGCATCGAGCGGAACAAGAATTTTATATTTTCCGCTTATATAACGAAGCGGACACGTAAGATGCGCCAATATATCAAAATCACATTTCGTAATCATTTTTTTCATATCGTGAAAATATTGACTTATATAAATGCCTATTTCATCTCTCGGCATTTTTGAAAAATCTATCTGCGAATACGGCATAGTGTAATTTTTGTATCTCACCGCATGAACCGAGCCTATAATAACGTCAAAATTATTTTGTTTGATGATTTTTTCCGTAATATCGCCGTGCCAAAAGCCCTCCCCTATCTCTGTTCCGCAAATCGCTCCCAAAGCGCGTGCGCCTGTGGCAGAGTTTTTGGCAATTTCAAAAACGTCAACTGTATCGCAGTACTCAATGTCGCAGTGGTCGGTAACGGCAAATCCGCAAAGACCGTGTTTTTTTGCCGAATGTGCCATATCCGAAAGCTTACAGACCGAATCGTGCGAATGTTCGGAATGGGTGTGCATATCATAAATACACATATTTTCGTATGAATCAATCATTTTTTAATCATTCCTTTATCTTGACAACTATGTATTTATATAGTATAATAACTCTAAACAATCATTTTGTCAATATAATTCATTTTTTTTGATAAAACAAGCAAATAAATGAATGATTTTTTAAAGGGAAGGTGCGCAAATGAACAAAGAACGAGAAAAAGAAATTTTGAAAGCCTTGCTGATAAATAAAAAAATAAGCGTTTCGGAACTTGCAAAAAAGCTTTTCGCAAGCGAAGCGTCAATCCGCAGAGACCTTGTAAATCTTGAAAACAGCGGACTTATAAAACGAATACACGGCGGTGCGATGATTGAAGAAAAGAGCATTTCAACGCAGAAAATACCGTTTGTTATCCGTGAGCTTGAACAGAGCGACGCAAAAATTGAAATAGCGAAAAAAGCAGTCGAGCTTATAAACGATTATGATGTGATTTTTCTTGATTCATCATCAAGCGCCTATAATCTGATACCGTATCTGACGCTAAAAAATCACTTAACGGTTATAACAAGCGGTGTCAAAGCGCTTTCCAAGCTTGGCGAATACGGGATAAAAACGATTTCGACAGGCGGTGAGCTGATAAGCTCCTGCAATGCGCTTGTCGGCGAAGAAGCATACAAAACAATAGCACATTTTAATGCTGATATCGCTTTTTTTTCGTGCAGAGGACTTTCGGAGGACGGCTGGCTTACGGATATTTCCGATAAAGAAAATTACATCAGAAAAAAAATGATTGAACACTCAAAAAAATCCTATTTACTGCTTGCAAGCGAAAAATTCGGAAAGAAATACTTCCACAATTTATGCCACATAAGCAGAATTTCAGGCGTCATATGCGAAAAAGGCCTCCCACTTTGAGGTAGGTTCACACAAATTTTTAAATTTTCCAATTGTAGGGGCGAACCTGCGTGTCCGCCCGTTTTATAGGTTTGGACGTTTATGTAAACAACAAAAATTTATTGACAAAAAATTATAATGCACCGAGTATAACGGAACAAATGGAAAGAATTATAGTTAATACAGATTTTTTCGTAAGCTGTTCCCCGTAGAGCAATACAGATAATATGGAAGAAAAAATCAACGTAATGCTTGAAGCTCCTATTGTATAGAATGTAAGACTAATATTTTTTAATATATAAATACTCAAAAGCGTACTTGCGCAGTTAAGTACAGAAATTATAATTGCCATACCGCATGCCTTAAATCCGACATTATTTGTTTTTTTGACCGCCTTTTTTCTTTTCAGTATCAAAGATGAGACTGTGTAAGGAATAAGAAATACATTAGCCCAAAAGCAGAGAACGCTGTTTGGACATACGTTCGTCGAGGTCGCATAAAGCTTATAAAGGCACGATGCAGACCCGTCTATAAAAAATATAATTAAACACAAAATATATCCGATTAAGGTAGATTTTGACTTATCATCTTTGGAAAATATCGGCTGTATTGCTATAAAAAGCGCAATAAAACAAGCTAAAATATTAAAAACAGATACCGTCTCTTGCATAAAAATTACACCGAATATATACGCAATTGCAATCATTCCCGAATTCTGAAAAATAGATACTGTTATGACAGAAGCTTGCCGCAAAGCCAAAATATCGCTTATTACCGAACCTCCCGCAAGCAGCGCAAGAGCAGCGCTGTATGCCAATGTGGGCAAATTGGGAACAACGTCAAACCCTGAAGAAAAAGCATAAAAAATTACCGACACAACCGATATTACGAAAAGAAAAATTTCACCCGAAGCAACTGAGTTTAACGTCATTTTCGAGTATTTTTTCTTTAAAACAGCACAGAGCGCTGTTCCGAACGAAAACACAAAAAATAATATGTATACCATAAGTAATTCTCCGTTTCTTAAATTTATTAAAAAGATTATAACATAAAGCTCTTGACAAAGCAAGAAAAATAATGTACAATTATAGACAAATATTGATATTAGGTGATTATATTGAGAGAAGGAAAAATACGCGATTCAATTTTTAAAGACGTGTCCTGTATATCGCACTTCCATTATCATATAGAGATTATTTTTGTAATGAACGGCGAAATATTTCTTATAAGAGATAGTAGAAAATATCTTTTGAAAGCAGGAGAATTTGCGGTAATAATGCCAACTGAGCGTCATGGTTACAAGACAGAAAGCACATCTGAAATATATATACTGGAAATTTCGCCAAAAGAAATTCCCGAATATAATTCACTTTTGAAAAACAAGTGTTTTTCAAAGTTTATTGGCAGTATATCCCCTGAAACCCAAAAAATCATAAGACAAAAAATGAATGGCAAAGCCTTGAACCCTTTTGAAAAAAAGGATATCATCTATAAAACATTTTCATTGCTTTACAATGAACTGTCATTGACAAACACAAAATATGAAGGCGGAAGCATTTTTTCGGACGCACTTAATTATATAACAGATAATTACCACGAAAAAATCTCACTTACTTCTACCGCAAAAGCTATAGGTGTTACGCATGAACATTTGAGCCGTGTTTTTACGAAAAATTTTGGTATCTCCTTTTGTGAAACATTGGAAAACCTCAGGCTTGAAGAAGCGGAGTATCTGCTTCGTACAACCGATTTATCAATAGCTGAAATTGCATTTGAGGCAGGTTTCGGAAGTATACGAAGCTTTAATCGAATTTTCAAAAAATATTTTAACCTAACCCCTATGCTTTTAAGAAAGGAAATGAGTCTTAATGAAGAGTGCAAAAGCCTCCCCAAAGGACTTTATTTATCGTTTTACAGAAAATAGCAAAAAAACTCAAGCCTATTTAATAATACTGCAAACCGCAATGTAATTTATATCACTGTTTTATAGGTTTGTACAACCATACGGAATGACACCGCGGCATATTCCGTACGTGTGGAAAATTTGTACCAATTTAAAAAAATTACGGCAGAAGGCTTAAATCGGCTTTCTGCCGTATTAATGTATTGACAATATCGAAATTTTGTAGTAGAATATAGATATAACAATGTAAAGGAGCTTATGAAAATGGAAAAGATAAAGCAAGAATCTTTGACAGGTGAAAGAGCATTGTTTATGGGAGAAAATCTCTGTATTGAGGACACGGTTTTTGCGGACGGTGAATCACCGCTTAAGGAAAGCAAAAACATTAAGCTTTACGGCTGTATGTTCAAATGGAAATATCCGCTTTGGTACAGCAATGATATATATCTTGAAGACTGCATACTCTTTGACACGGCACGTGCGGGAATTTGGTACACGAAAAATATAAACTTAAAGGACACGACCGTAGAAGCGCCGAAAAGCTTCAGACGTGCGGAAAACATAATCCTAAACAACATAGTTTTTCCGAATGCTTACGAAACGCTTTGGAATTGCGGGCATGTTTCCATGAAAAACGTATCTGCTCACGGCGATTATTTCGCTATGAACAGCTCGGACGTAAAAGCCGAAAATTTCAGTCTTGTCGGGAATTATTCTTTTGACGGTGCAAAAAACGTTGAAATAAGAAATGCAAAAATGCTTTCAAAAGATTCTTTTTGGAACAGTGAAAACATTACCGTTTACGATTCATATATATCGGGCGAATATCTCGGCTGGAATTCAAAAAATCTCACGCTTATAAACTGCACGGTTGAAAGCCTGCAAGGTATGTGTTATATAGACAATCTCACAATGAAAAACTGCAAGCTTATAAATACCTCGCTTGCGTTTGAGTATTCCACGGTTGACGCAGACATAACCTCAAAAATAGACAGCGTGATGAATCCGTCGGGCGGAATTATCCGCGCGGAGCATATTGACACGCTCATTATGGAAGCGGACAAAATAGACAAGACGAAAACAAAAATAATTGTCAGGGCATGAACGGGGGTATAAAATTGAAATATGATTTTGATACTGTAAACGACAGACGAAACACAAATTCGCTCAAATGGTCGGTGAATGACAGTGAACTTCCGATGTGGGTTGCGGATATGGATTTTAGGACAGCCCCCGCTGTTACGGAAGCAATCCTTGATAGAGCGAAGCACGGCATATTCGGCTATAATATTGTGCCGGACGAGTGGTATTTTGCATATATGAACCGGTGGAAAAGCCGTTATAATTTTGAAATCAAAAAGGAATGGCTGATATTTTGCACGGGTGTTGTTCCTGCTGTTTCAAGCATTGTGCGAAAGCTGACAACCCCTGCCGAAAACGTTCTTTTACTTACGCCTGTTTATAACATTTTCTTCAATTCCATTGTAAACAACGGGCGAAATGTGCTTGAATGCAGGCTGAAATATGACGGAGAACGTTATGAAATCGATTTTGACGATTTGGAGAATAAGCTTTCAAATCCGCAGACTACCATGATAATTTTCTGCAATCCGCATAATCCTATCGGAAAAATCTGGTCTAAGGAAACATTAAAAAAAGTCGGAGGTCTTTGCAAAAAGCATAACGTTATCGTTGTAAGCGATGAAATTCATTGCGATTTAACGAAAACGGGAAAAACATATACTCCTTTTGCATCAGCATCGGAGGAATGTAAAATGAACAGCATAACCTGCATTTCGCCGACAAAATCGTTCAATCTTGCAGGCTTGCAGACTGCCGCCGTCATGATTCCGAACGAATATTTGAGAAACAAGGTAAACCGAGGTCTTAATACGGACGAAGCGGCAGAACCGAACTGCTTCGCCGTGCAGGCGGTAACGGCGGCATACGGTTTGGGCGGTGAATGGCTTGACGAGCTGCGCAAATATTTGGACGAAAACCGCATGCTTGTCTCCGACTTTATAAAAGCCGAGCTTCCCATGCTTAAGCTTGTAAAATCCGAAGCGACGTATCTTTTGTGGCTCGACTGTTCCTCCATTTGCAAAAATTCAATCGAATTGGCGGAGCATATAAGAAAGAAAACAGGGCTTTTTCTCTCGGACGGCGCTCAATACGGCTTGGGCGGCGAACAATTCCTGAGGCTTAACATAGCATGCCCGAAAGCTGTGCTAAAGGACGGTTTAAACCGCTTGAAAAAAGCGATTCTTATGATAAAGTAAAGGACTACGAAATGCAGTCCTTTACTTTATTGTCATTTTTCCGCGCAGTATTAGTCTGAAAGAAAATCGTTCATAGTGCCGCTTTGCAGTAAGGGTGCTGTACGACATTGTACCGCCCCGAACAAAAAGTGGTGCTATGGGCGATTTTATAAAGACTTATTCTACTGTAACGGATTTCGCAAGGTTTCTCGGCTTATCTATATCACAGCCTCTTTCCTTGGAAATATGATATGCAATCGACTGGAGCGGAAGAATAAGAAGCGACGGCATAAGCATGGGAACAGTTTTGGGGATATAATAGATATAGTCCGCAACGTCCTCCGTAACCGTTTCGCCCTCTGCCAAAAACAGCATAACGCAAGCGCCTCTCGCCTTAACCTCTTTAATATTGGAAATTGTCTTTTCCATAAGCTCCTTTTGCGTTGCAAGCGCCATAACGAGCGTACCGTCCTCAATAAGAGAAATTGTGCCGTGTTTAAGCTCGCCTGCCGCATACGCTTCGGAATGAATATAAGAAATTTCCTTAAGCTTCAGCGAGCCCTCCATGCTGAGCGCATAGTCAACTCCCCTGCCGATGAAGAACACGTCCTCTTTATCCTTGAATTTTTTGCCGTAATCGCTGAAAATCTGCATATCTTCAAGAATTTTTTTCATTTGGAACGAAAGATTTTCAAGTCCGTCAACAGCGTTTTTGATTTCTTCGGGAGTAACCGTTCCCAGAATATCACCCATATACAAGCTTAAAAGATAAATAACGGAAAGCTGTGCGCTGTATGCTTTCGTGGTAGCAACGGCTATTTCGGGGCCTGCCCATGTATAAATAACCTTGTCGCTTTCTCTTGCAATGGAGCTTCCCACAACGTTTACGATGCTTATCGTCATTGCGCCCTTGCGTTTTGCCTCACGAAGAGCCGCCAATGTATCTGCCGTTTCGCCCGACTGGCTTATTGCTATAAACAGCGTGCCTTCGTCCACAATCGGGTCTCTGTATCTGAATTCCGACGCAACGTCAACCTCAACGGAAATGCGGCACATTTTTTCCAAAATGTATTTTCCGACAATTCCGACATGATAAGCCGAACCGCAGGCAACGATATATATTTTTCTGAAAGCTTTAAGCTGTTCGGAAGTAAATTCAATATCGTCAAGCTTTATTTTTCCGTTTTCTATTCTCGGCAAAATTGTCTTGCTGACCGCTTCGGGCTGTTCAAAAATTTCTTTAAGCATAAAATGCTCATAGCCGTCCTTGCAGGCGGATTCAACCGACCATTCAACCGTTACACGCTCTTTTTGGGTTTCGTTCAAATCGAAGTCATAAACCTTTACACTGTCTTTTTTTATAACGGCAAGCTCGCCGCTTTCCAAATAGTAAACGTCTCTCGTATGAGCCAAAATTGCGGGAACGTCCGACGCAATAAAGTTGCCCTCGTCGGAAAGTCCGATAATAAGCGGGCTGTCTTTTCTTGCCGCATACAGCGTTTCGGGGTCTTTTTTGTAAATGATTCCCAGCGCAAACGAGCCTCTTATCATTTTAAGCGTTTTCGCAATTGTTTTTAAGGGGTCGCCCGTATAATTGTCATAAAGAAGCTGTGCTACAACCTCCGTATCCGTATCGGACGAGAACGTATAGCCTTTTTGAATAAGCATTTCTTTAAGAGGGATATAATTTTCTATAATTCCGTTGTGAACGATTGTGAAAAGATTATCCTTTGAAGTATGAGGATGAGAATTTCTGTCGGACGGAGCGCCGTGAGTTGCCCAACGTGTATGACCTATACCGATTGTACCCGTAAAGTCAACTCCGCCGTTTATTTTCTCGGACAGATTCATAAGTCTGCCTTTTGCTTTTTTGATAACAATGTCGCCTTTTTCACAGATGCAGATTCCTGCCGAATCGTAGCCTCTGTATTCCAGCTTTGAAAGACCATCAAGAAGAATGGGAGCCGCTTTTTTCTCTCCCACATAACCAACAATACCACACATAATTTTGTACCTGCCTGCGTTTTTTGCATAAAATGACATACGCAGACAAAACCTATCTTAAATAGGTTTTCCTTTCTTATATTTTTTATAATAACAAAAAACATAAGAAATATACAGGATTGTAAATTGCCTTAATTCATAAATACTTTTCACATTTATGATTTGGATATAAGGCATACCCACGGAACACCCGCCGATAACTTCGATAATTCCGTTCCTCGTAGCGGACAGCGTTTTTTAGCCGTCCGCCCGGCCGCTATACATACCAAAATTTACATCTTGTTTTTTCTTTATTTGTTTTTTGCTTATTAACTTCCCTATGCTTTTTACGCATATTTTTGGCTTATAAGCCCTGCGATTTCATTCGCATAATTTGTTATTTCTTCGATATCCTCGCCCTCAAGCATAACTCTGAATAAGGGTTCTGTTCCCGAAGCTCTTACCAAAACTCTGCCTTTTTTGAAAAGCTTTATATTAACGTTTTCGATAAGTTCCAAAATTTCTTCGTCCTTTAAGACAAATTCCTTGTTTTGATTTTCAACTCTTGTATTAACAAGAACTTGCGGAAGCTTCTTTATAACAGAAGAAAGCTCGGAAAGTCTTGCGTTTGTATTCTTTAAGATTTTAAGCACCTGAAGAGCCGTAATGATTCCGTCTCCCGTTGTGTTGTAATCAAGGATAATAACGTGTCCCGACTGCTCTCCGCCGAGGTTGTAGCCGTATTTAAGCATTTTTTCCAAAACGTATCTGTCGCCGACGGACGCCTGCTTTATGCTTATATCGTTGCCCTCGCCGAAAATCGTAAGACCCAAATTGCTCATAACGGTTCCGACAATCGTATTATCATTTAAAGCGCCGTTATTTTTCATATAAAGGCCCAGAATAGCCATAACCTGGTCGCCGTCGATTTCGTTGCCGAATTCGTCCGAAAACAGAACTCTGTCGCCGTCGCCGTCAAAAGCTATACCGATATCAGCGCCTACGCTCTTTGTAAATTCGCACACATTACTAATATATGTCGAACCGCAGTTTTGGTTAATGTTTGTGCCGTCGGGCTCCGTTCCCGTTTCAAAAACCATTGCTCCCAAATCGGAAAAAATCTGAGGCGCAATCTTCGCCGTTGCTCCGTTTGCACAGTCAACAGCTATTTTCAAGCTTTTAAGGTCGCAGTTTAAAGTCGATTTTGCAAAATCGATATAGTCTTTAACAGCGCTTGTACATGAGAGAACTCTGCCCACATTTTCTTTTTCTGCCGACGGAATTTTTTCGGGATTTTTTACATATTCCTCAATTTCGTCTTCAATTTCATCTCTTAACTTAAAGCCCTTTGAATTAAAGAACTTTATACCATTGTACTCCATCGGGTTATGCGATGCAGAAATAACAACGCCTGCCTGAAGATTGTACTTTCTTACGAGATATGCAACCGCCGGCGTGGGAATAACTCCCGCGGGCATAACGTCTCCGCCTGCGGACATAATTCCGCTCGAAAGCGCATTTTCAAGCATATCGCCCGAAAGCCTTGTGTCCTTACCGACAAGAATAACAGGCTTTTCGCCAAGCTCCTTTGAAAGCACATAAGCGCCTGCCTTGCCTATTCTGTATGCAAGCTCGCAGTCAAGCTCTGTGTTGGCGATTCCTCTTACTCCGTCTGTACCGAATAATCTTGCCATGTTTAACTTCCTTTCACTATCTATGTAAATTAATTTTTTTGCCTGATAATTATATATTCCTGTATGATGTCATCCTTTAGATAAGCGAAAACTCTGTCTTTACCGCTTTTTATTCTTGTTAAGCTGCCCTTTAAGGTAAGCTCGTCATTATTGTAAATATAAGCCCGTGCGTTTTCAGCAACATTAACCCAGCCTCTTCTTCTCAAAGATATTTTATTTTTTTCATCATTTGCATAATCGGGAATACAGTCTATATACTGCTGTTTTGAGCTTATTTGTATTGTTTTTGTATAAAAATCGTCTTCTGTCGGCGGTATATCAAACTCCGCCGCAATATTTATCTGCTTTACGTTTCCGAAATAGTCCTTAAACACATAAAGCAGCGTGTTTTTCCTCAAAGCCGTACCGCCGCCCGTGCTGTCGGTTATCTTGATTTCGTCCTCCGCAACGGTAAATTCTTCAGCTTCGCCGTCATTCATACCCGTAACTTTCGTAAGAACGGCGCCGTTTTCCGAAACCGCAGAAACCTCGGTTACAACAAAGAAATAATTATTCGCTTTAATTTCCTTTGCAGGCTTTTCTGGTTTTTCAGGCTGTTCGGGTTTATTGGGTTCTTCCGGCTTTTCGGGGTTATCGGGGTTTTCGGGTTCATCGGGTTTTTCGGGAACTTTATCCGCAAGCTTTTTTGCACGCATTGCCATAACCGCAAATTCCGCTCTTGTAACGGGATTTGAAAGGCGAAGCGAGCCGTCGGGATACCCCTCTATAATGCCGTTTTCGTAAGCGCTTTTTACCGATTCACGGTATTTCTCGTCAACCGTTTCGGAAAAATCCGCCGTATTCTCTGCTTTTTTTAGTTTTGCCGCTTTGTAAAGCGCATAAACAATTTCCTGCCTTGTCGAATTTTCATCGGGCAAAAATTTATCGTCACGTATAAAATAGCCGTCCGAATTTTTAACGTAATCGTAATACCAGCTATCCTCTGCGACATCGCTATACGACGCGCTTTTTTCGGACGAGCCGAACATAAGCGTTACGATTTTTGCGGTCTGTGCATTCGTTATATTTTCGTCCGGTTTAAAAGTACCATCGGGAAATCCGTTTATTATGCCGTTATCGGATAAATACGAAATATCCTCCGCCGCCCACGAATAATCCTGCGTTATATCGGAAAAATCGGCATAAGCGGAAACGGTAAGCAAAAAAGCTGTCAAAACCAAAGCTATGTATTTTTTCATAAGGCTCACCCCTTTATCATTACTATTTTACATTAAAACATAGAAATTGTCAAGCAAATTCACGAAAATATCATTATATTTTCTAAAAAACAGGCAATAATTTGCATATAGGAGATGAAAATATGCAGGAAATACTTACATTAGCTTTAAGAACGGCAATAATTTACCTGGGACTAACGATAGGAATACGCTGTATGGGGAAACGTCAGATAGGCGAAATGTCAACGGCGGAAATAGCCGTTACGCTTCTCATTGCGGAGGTTGCGGGCACCCCCATAACCGACCCCGACACGCCGATACATCACGGACTTACGGTAATCGTGATACTTGTGCTGTGCGAACTTATCGTTTCGTTTTTGGATTTAAAGCTTCCGTTTTTTGTGAAGCTTACGCAGGGAGCGCCGTCCGTCATTATAAGAAACGGAAAAATCATAGAGTCCGCTCTCAAAAAATCACGTGTAACACTCGCGGAACTTAACGAGGAGCTTCGTTTTCAAAACATTGCGATTTCCGACGTTTATATGGCGATAATAGAGACAAACGGGCAGTTAAGCATAATTCCCGAAAATTTTGCGGCAGGCGTAACGAGAAAAGACCTTAACGTAAAGGAAGAAAACGACCCTGTGGATTTTGCGGTTATAATAGACGGTGAAATAAAGGAAAACAACTTAAAGCTTATCGGAAAGGATAAGAACTTTGTATATAAAATAGTGAAAGAAAAAAACATAAAAAATATAAAGGACGTGCTTGTCCTTTATGCCGATACAAAAGGCGCAACGTATTTTCAGATGAAAGAAAAGACAAAGGGACGGTAAACCGCCCCTTTCAGGAATTATTCAACCCATTTAAGTATTTTCGGTGCAAAGTCCACATCGGACTCAACCCACAAATCATCGAAGTGAAGGTTTGCGATAGCGATAGCTCCCAAACGGCTTCTAATCGGAACTTTGAAGTCTCCGTCCCCATTTACGAGGTATGTGTTCTTCGATTCTTTTTCTGCAATATCGATGAAGTCGTTAATATCCTGCATAGTGTCCAAACGAATTTTTAGTCTCATGGCTCATCTCTCCTTTTCACTTTTATACATATATTATATCATAATTTTTTAAATTGTCAATATTATAGGAAAAAATTCACAAAAATAATTTTGAAAGCTGTGTAAACAAAAAGCAAATAACCATTCCCGAAATTGTCGGAATCAAAAATGCGAGCAATGTCCATTTTAAGCTTTTGCTTTCTTTTTTCACGGTGAGAAGAGTTGTGGAGCAAGGCCAGTGCATAAGCGAAAAAAGCATAACGTTTATAGCCGTAACCCACGTCCAGCCGTTAGCCAAAAAAAGCGTTTTCAATGCCGAAAGGTCTCCGAGCTCCATAATTTTGCCCGTATTTGTATAAGCCATTATTATAATGGGGATTACTATTTCGTTTGCCGGGAAGCCTAAAATAAACCCCATTAGTATAACGCCGTCAAGTCCTATAAGCCTTGCAAACGGGTCTATAAAATCCGTACATATTTTAAGCGCCGACGCATCTCCGACCGTTATGTTCGACATAAGCCATATCACAAGCCCCGCAGGTGCGGCAACCATTACCGCACGC
>ERZ779725.1258-NODE-1258-length-14385-cov-2.286392_pt1 | contig 14385 bp, 10 predicted proteins | sample MGYA00511890_ERZ779725 | MGnify/ENA primary metagenome ERZ779725 (study PRJEB29588, sample SAMEA2148549) | human gut metagenome | biome: human gut; feature: human-associated habitat; material: faeces | place: Denmark | collected 2008/2010 ...
TCCCATTGTCGTCTCAATTGACTTTCACCCCTCAACTGCACAGATACTCGCGCCACCACCAAGATGACATACGATAATCTTTGTATCCTTGATATCCTTTCCAAGCAATTCAGCGGTACGCTTGGATACAAAGCTGTGGCTCGTTCCGTGGAAGCCGTAACGACGAACCTTGTATTTCTCATAATACTCATATGGAATACCATATGTATATGCATAATCTGGCATAGTCTGATGGAATGCAGTATCAAACACTGCAACCTGTGGAACACCCGGCATCAATTCCTGACATGCACGGATACCGATCAGATTGGCTGGATTGTGAAGTGGTGCTAAATCACAGCACTCCTCAATCGCTGCAAGTACTTCGTCATTGATCAGAACCGCAGAAGAAAACTTCTCCCCGCCATGTACCACACGATGACCGACCGCTGCAATCTCATCCAGATTTTTGATTGCACCAAGCTTCTCATCTAACAGATACTGCAGTACAAGCTTTACTGCTGCGCTATGATCCGGCATCGGTGCCTCAATCTGAATCTTCTCCTTACCAGTTGCCTGATGTGTCAGCGAACCATCCAATTTAATTCTCTCACAGATTCCCTTCGCAAGCACCTGCTCTGTCTCTGAGTCGATCAACTGGTACTTAAGGGAAGAACTACCACAATTAATTACTAATACCTTCATATTCTCACGCTTTCTCTTACTATTCTATTTCTGGTCAAGTGCCTGTGCCTGAACCGCTGTAATCGCAACAACACCGACGATATCATCTGCTGAACATCCTCTGGACAGATCGTTGACCGGCTTTGCAATACCCTGTGTAATCGGACCATATGCATCTGCCTTTGCGAGACGCTGTACAAGCTTGTATCCAATATTTCCAGCATCCAGATCCGGGAAGATCAATACGTTTGCCTTTCCGGCTACGTCGCTGCCCGGTGCCTTGGAAGCAGCTACTTCCGGCACAATTGCCGCATCACTCTGCAATTCACCATCACACTTCAGGTTCGGACATTCTTCATTGACAATCCTACATGCCTCGATCACCTTATCGATCTCTGGATGATGTGCACTTCCCTTTGTTGAATGGGATAACATTGCCACAATTGGTTCTGCCTCTACCAGAAGTTCAAATGACTTTGCAGAGCTCTCTGCGATTGCTGCAAGCTCTCTCGCATCCGGGAACTGATTTAATCCTGCATCTGAGAAAATGAATGTTCCATGCTCACCCATCTCACAGTTTGGTACTACAACTAAGAAGAATGCAGATACCAGCTTTGTATCCGGTGCAGTCTTTAAGATCTGCAATGCTGCACGCAATACATTTGCAGAAGAATTCACTGCTCCTGCAACCATTCCATCTGCATCGCCTGCCTTTACCATGATACAGCCAAAATACAGGACGTTTGTTAAAAGCAGTTCCTTTGCTTCTTCCGGCGTCATACCTTTCTTCTTACGAAGCTCTACCAAAATGGATACATAATCGTTTAACTTGTCGCAGTCATATGGATCTACGAATTTCGCGCCTGTCAGATCCAGTCCATCTGCTTTCTTTATAATCGTCTGTTTGTCACCAACTAAGATTATGTCGGCAATTCCTTCCTGCAAAATCTTATGCGCCGCCTCTAATGTACGCATATCTGCAGTTTCCGGTAATACAATTGTTTTCTTGTTTTGTTTTGCTCTTTTTTTAATTGAATCAATAAATGCCACTGCTCTTCTCCTCTGCTTTTATAGTTTCAACTCATATCTTTCTACATTATAAACAAATCAAGGTTTGTATACAACCAAAAATCTGTAAATAAATGTCTTTTTTCACGTACAATTTTAATCTTTATTTGAGAATCTCAAGACTGCATATCATCCACCGCCGGATTGTCCACCACCAGTCTGCCACGACCATGTTTTTTGCCATAATACATCGACTTATCCGCACGGTTTACAAGGATATTGGTATCCCTACAGATCGTCGGATATGCAGACAGGCCAATACATACATTGACTGGAATTTCCTTGTCATCATACTGCACGATTGTCGTCTGGATCTCTTTATGCATTTCCTCTAAGATCGGCAATGCCTGCGTTTCATCGTAGCCCGGCAATACAAGCAGGAATTCCTCGCCTCCATACCGGCAGGCAAATCCCCCATGTGCCCTTGCAAATTTATCGTCAATGGATGCCACCATCTTGATGACCTTATCACCGGCAAGATGTCCATATGTATCATTGATATTCTTGAACTTATCAATATCAAACAGTGCCACAGATAACGGCTGTTGTTTCTTCGTCGCTTCCTCTGCCGCCGCTGCAAACAACTGTCCGAAATAAACACGGTTGTAGATCTGTGTCAGACCATCCTTGCGCGCCATATCCTGTGTCTGTAAATAAAGCTTTGTACTCTTGACAGATACATTATATTCCACCAAGCAGGTTTCATAGTACGAGATTCCCTTCTCGAAAAAATTCTCCTCATTGGATGCGATCAGCATCATACCATACTGCTTGTTGTCGTTGATCATCGCAAGCTTCACCAGACTCTTGATATTTGTCTCACCAATAAAACGCAGCTCCTTTAATTCATCCCCGACCAGCAGCTCCGTCGTCTTCCGGCTCTCGGCAAAATCCGAATAAATCTTCTCAAAATCCTTGCGCAGACGGCGTTCCATTGAAGCATAATCCGTCTTGATAATACAGATTCCACGATTGTCCGAATTAACCGCTCCATCCATATACACCGCACAGAGCTTTGGATTCTTTACGTCCATGATTGCATCGACGATCACATTGATATTCTTGTTGATATCAAACGAAGACGCCATATAACGCATGATTTCCGTCTGGGACTCGATTTCCCGGTTTGCCTGTTCCAGATCATTCACGACCCGTGCCAGCTCAATCTTCTGGTAATTCACACGTTCATTTACATTCTTTACCTTTTCCTGATACTCTTCGAGCTTTGCATTCTTATCCTGTATATCATTCCGTTCCAACACAAGCTGGGTATAATACGCCTCATGTGCATCGTTTGAATATTCGAGAAGTTCCGTCACAAACAACAGTGTCACGACAAAGATTGCAAGCACCAGCACATAACAGAACCAGAATGTCTCTCTCCGGAACTGCAATGACAGGCACAGATTGATAAACATCGGTATAAGCAACATCATCTTGCGGACTAAAATCGTTCCCTTGTCATAGTGTGAACCAAGAATAATGAATTCCAATGCAAGCAGGAACAAAATCATAAACATACCGACAAGCAGCACGCCCTCGTACGGAACAAATGATACGAAAATACTGTATGTAGTAATCTCAATCAACCGGAAAGTCGTCAAAAACTTCATATTCTTAAACACGCCCATGTGATAAAATACACTGTCAAGCAGTGCAAACACAAACACAACGGTTGCAAATGTCACGCAGACCGGCGTGTTGTCGGTGAACTTCATGACGCGTGACAACACGGTGAGCAAAACCATAAATACATAAAAGATCTTATGATATACTGTGTAATTTTTAATGAGATTTTCCGTAATATCCTGCATGTCTAGTTCTCCCAATAAATATCAATCACAGCCCCTTCATCGATCGGCTGTATAAATTCTGCATGTATGCCATTTACATTTGTAACAAGGCGCTTTCCACGCATCGTAGAAAGATCAAACGGATATACATCCAGAATATCCACAAATGTATAGCTCTGTTTTCCTGTCAAAGTGACAGGTGTTTTATTGACTACAACCGTGATTGCCCGGCTTACAGCTGGTGCTGGCTGTGGCTGCGGTGTCACATTCTGCTCCGCCTCTGTTTTACTTGTATCTTCCGTCACAGGTTCTGTGACCGCTGCTTCGTCTGCAACTTCCACGATCTCATCGTCCGGAATAATCGTTTCTTCCTTCCGGGTGACAAATTCTACTTCAAAATTCTCATAAATCTTCTCATCTTCATCGGCAATCTGATGGTTGACATACGCATAAAAATCCGTCGTCAGATCCATAAATGTGCGCAACTGTCCCACGGTATAATAATTCCGCATACAGACATCATCCCCATCCTGAATCTGATACATGGACGATGCAAATTCACCATTCACGGTTGCAAATTTCGGACAGGATACTTCGTTTCCATTCACCTTAAAGGTCAGCATGCCCGCATATTCCGGAAGTGTCGATAATTCAATCTCCGCAGATTTGCCCTTTGTAGACGGCTGAATCCGGATGTTATCGTTCGCCTCAATCACTGCGTTCATACCAGCGGTCTTTCCGTTCTGGGTGATCACCGCAGCTTCCCCGCTGTACCCACGCACGATCCGTGTCTTTTCATTTATCTTAAATGTGATATCATCGCCGCGCTTCGGGAAGATATCTTCGTTTGGAATACCGTACTGTACTGCCGCATCAAAGATTGTCAGCTTATCATTGTTATACAGCTTCACACGTTCGCCATTTACGTTGACAAAGATGAAGTTATTCTTCTGATCAAAGAAGTTCAAACAGATACCGATTGGTGTCACATAGAGCGGATCTTTCTTGATCCCCTCTACCTGAAAATCAATCGTATTCATCACTTCTTCGCCACGCAGAGCTACACGTTCTGCCGGAAGGTCAAGATCCTCTGCCAGTGTATCTGTAAATCCAGGCAGTTTTCCACCACCGCCGACTACAAACACCGCGCTGACGCTTGTTCCACCATTTAACTCAATGATTTTATCCGCGATCTTCTTCGAGATTCCTTCTTTTACTTCCTCCGTCGTCTGATAGATCTCCTCCGGAGTAATCTTATGGGAGATTCCCATAATATCTTTATATGTAACTGATTTCCGACGCGCACTGACCGTCTTTAACTTCTCTGCCGTCTGGAAATCAATCAGATATTTCTTTACCAGTGCCTCGGTCAGCTCGTCTCCGGCTGCCGGGATCATACCATACGCAATCACGCTTCCATCTTTTGTGATACAGATATCGGACGTTCCGGCTCCGATATCAATCAGTGCAATATTCAAAAGGCGGTACTGCTCTGGAATCGCTACCGTCATCGCCGCGATTGGCTCCAATGTAAGATTCGTCACATACAATCCAGCCTGCTCCACAGCCGCATACAGACTATCCACAACCTCTTCCGGGAGAAATGTTGCAAGCACATCTGCTGCAATCTTCGTTCCCTTGTGTCCTTCCAGATTCGTGATCTCGTAATTGTTCAGGAAATATTTCACAACGGTATAGCCAACACAGAAATATTTCGTTGTCTCATGACTCTCGTTTAATTCCTGCAGAATCTCATTGTGCGCCTGCTCCACGCCGATCAGATCGATCGAATGGATATATTCCTGTGTAATAACTGTATTCTCAGAGAATTCATACTCCCCGTGTCCGATCGCAGTTTTTAAGACACGACCAGCCGCCGCAATGCATACATCATGCAATTTGCGTCCGCCTAACTGTTTCTCTAACTGTTGTTTTACCTCGACAATATCCTGACTGACCTTCGCGATATCATGGATCTGTCCATCGATCATCGAACGGGTATCATGGTATTTGACAGCCATCGCAACTACATGAAACCGCTCCTGTTCTCTGTATCCGACTGTACCGACGATACTCCGCGTACCGATGTCCAGTCCAAATATTAAAGGTTCCGGATATTTCACTGTTGCCACGCCTGTTTCCTCCTGAAATTAGTCTGTTTTCCCATGATTAATTAAAATTATAGCATCTCCAAGTAAGATATTCAACCTATCTTTTAGTTGTTTTGATGAATTTTCATAGTCTAATTGATTATTTATAGTGAAATCTGCATATTTTCTATAATATGATTCCGGTTCCTGACTGTGGAACATCGCACGGCAGCGTTCCTCGGTATAGCCGCGCTGTTTCATCAATCGTTTGATCCGCGTCTCCTCATTGACATAGATATACCAGATTTCATCGCAGATCTCCTTATATCCATCCTGAATCAGAAGTGCCGCCTCGATCACATAGATCTTCACGTCCTGCTTCCGTTTCTCCTCGATGTCTTTCCGAATCCATGCCTTCACAGCCGGATGCGTAAGTGCATTTAACTGCGCAAGCTTTTCTTTGTCAGCAAACACGATCTGTGCAAACTTCGCCCGGTCGATTGCATATGGTTCCTCTGCCTGCAAAATCTCCGTGCCAAACGCTTCCACAACCGCCTGATATACTGTCTGTCCCGGCTCCATCAGCGTATGGGCAAGCTTATCGGTCTCGACAATATATGCCCCATATAAATTAGACAGGTCATATAATATTTTACTTTTTCCGGAGCCAACGCCTCCGGTAATTCCTAATATCAGCATTCTGAATCTCCCTGAATGTCCTTACTTCGCATCAAACCAGCTGTCACCAACATTTGCATCCACAAGAAGCGGCACAGTAAGGTCTGCCGCATGCATCATCTCTTCCACCAAAATCTTCTGTACGATCTCTAACTCTTCCTTCTTTGTCTCGATGATCAGCTCATCGTGGATCTGAAGTACAAGCTTTGACTGCAAATGTTCTTCTTTGAGCCGACGATTCACACGAACCATTGCAATCTTGATAATATCCGCCGCAGTTCCCTGTACCGGGGCGTTCATTGCTGCACGCTCGCCAAAACTCCGTGTCATAAAGTTCGAGGAAGCAAGCTCTGGAATCGGGCGTCTCCGCCCAAACATCGTGACCGTATAGCCGTTTTTCTTCGCATCTTCCACCGTTCGGTCTAAAAATTCCTTAACCTTGCCATAGGTTGCAAAATATTTCTCGATATAGCCCTCCGCTTCCTTTCTGGAGATATCAAGATCCTGTCCTAAACCAAAGGAGCTGATGCCGTAAACAATTCCAAAATTTACCGCCTTTGCTTTCCGGCGAAGGGTACTGTCCACCTGATCGAGTGGCACGTCGAATACCTGTGATGCCGTGATCGCATGGATATCCTCATCCGCCTGATATGCCGCAATCAAAGCCGCATCCCCGGACATATGTGCGAGCACACGCAGCTCAATCTGGGAATAATCAGCATCAACAAACACCGATCCTTCCTCCGGAATAAAGACCTTACGGATTTCTCTTCCAAGCGGCATACGCGTCGGAATGTTCTGCAGATTCGGATCTGCCGAGCTGATACGTCCCGTCACAGTTACCGTCTGATGGAACTTGCCATGAATTCTTCCATCTGCCCGGATATAACCAGTCAATCCCTCTGCATAGGTGGAATTAAGCTTCGTAAGCTGACGGTATTCTAAGATCTTCGGTATGATCGGATGTGCATTTTTAAGCTTCTCTAACACCTCTGCACTCGTCGAATATCCGGTCTTTGTCTTCTTTCCATTTTTTAATCCAAGTTTCTCAAATAAAATCTCGCCAAGTTTTTTCGGAGAATTGATGTTAAATTCTTCCCCCGCCATTGCATGAATCTCTGCGGTAAGCTCCTCGATCCGTGTACGGAGTTTTTTCCCATACTGATGCAATGCCTCACCATCGACGCGGATACCATTTTTCTCCATCTCATATAACGCATACAGACAAGGAAGCTCCATCTCATCATAGAGTGATTCCATTCCTGTCTCTTTTAATTTCTCTCGCAAAACTGACTTTATCTTATATGGCACAATCGCCTGATATGCCATCCATTTTTGTACTTTTTCATCTTCGAAGGAGAAATATCCTAGCTTCTCCTTGCCAAGCATTTCCTTCTCTGACGGCAGCGTCACGTCCAGATACACCTTTGCAAGCGTATCGTATTCATATTCTGACTGATTTGGCTGTAACAGATATGCCGCAAGTCCAGCGTCAAATACTGCATCTTCCTCATGAAAATCCAAAAATGAAAGCAGCTTTTTCACGTGCATACATGCTAACTGCACCTGATAATCCCGGCTCAACGCAAGGAGATTGTCTGCAACCATCGCCTCCGTGATAAACATCATAAACCGAATCAGATAGACATGCTCCAAATCCATACAGACCGCAACGCCAAGTGCTTCTCCATCCTGTGTGATCCACGCAAAGGAAACTTCCTTCGCCTTTTGCAGCTTTGCAAGCAGAGCGTTGTAACCGTCAATATCATCGATCAATACTGTCTCGAAGGTCAGTTCTTCCTTCTTCTCAACCGAGAACCGCTTATAAAAGCTCTTTAACTCTAAATCTTCAAATAACGTATATGCCTCGGCATTAAACGGATCGTGATACGTTGCCTCTGAAAATTCAAATGGAATCGGGCAGTCCAGCTTGATCGTTGCAAGCGTCTTAGACAGGTATGCCAGATCTTTGTTCTCGATCAGATTCTGTTTCATCCTGCTTGCCTTCATGCTGTCCACAGCCGCATAGACACCATCTAAGTCACCATACTCCGCAAGCAGCTTTGCCGCTGTCTTCTCACCGATTCCCGGCACACCTGGAATATTATCCGAAGTATCACCCATCAGACCTTTCATATCTATGAAAATCAACGGTGTTACTCCATAGGTTTCCACCACATTTTTTGCATAATAATCCTCGACCTCAGTCTTACCATGCTTTGTCTTCGGGATGCGTACGAGCACGGTATCTGTCGCAAGCTGCAACAGGTCACGATCACCAGATAGAATCGTAACGGCAAAGCCTTCGCGCTCACCCTTCTTTGATAACGTACCGATCAGATCATCCGCCTCAAAGCCTTCCTGTTCCACGATTCGGATGTGCATTGCCTGCAGAATCTCCTTGATTCTCGGCATCTGCTCATGCAGTTCTTCCGGCATACCCTTTCGCGTTCCCTTATACGCCTCATACATCTCATGGCGAAATGTTTTCTTCTTTAAATCAAAAGCAACACAAATATGTGTTGCCTGTTCTTCCTCGATTACCTTCAAGATTATATTTAAAAAACCATAAATCGCGTTGGTATGTCTCCCGTCATTCGTTGTCATATCCGGGATTCCGTAAAACGCACGATTCATGATGCTGTTTCCGTCAATCAATAATAATTTATTCATCGCTCTCCGTCTCCTCACTTTCCGGGTGGGTTAATTGATATTCACGTAGTTTTTCATAAAAGGTTGATTCCTTCGGTTTCTGTGCAATCTGCACTTCCTGTACAATATCATTTAAGCAAACGGACATCTCCGAACCAAATGTATCGTAAAAATAAGTATCCCCCTGTGCTTCCAGTTTCATCCGCTGTTCGATATTATATACCTTATCCAGACATTGATTGTATACAAAAAACAAAAATACGACTGCCACTCCAAACACAAGTCCAAATGTGGAGAACTTGAAACGTTTCGCCTGCTTTACACGGTGCTCCAGACGGTTCAGTTCATTCTCCAGATCTTTTGCAAAATTCTGCGACAGTTCCTGATTGTTATCAACCTGATGCATCCCAACAATCAACGTATAGTAGATCTCCAGTTCTTCCCTGCAGTTCTTACAATACCGCATATGCTTGACGAAACCCGGAATCACATCGTCCGGAAGTTTCTTCTCTATGAATGCCATAATATTCGATTGTGCTTCCAAACATGTCATAACTTAAACTTACACCACCTGTCATATGTCACCACACGGCTGCGTGATGACCTGCGCACGCATCAGCGAGCATCATTTTCAAAAAAACAAAGAACCTAGATCGAAACGGATCTAGGTTCTTCAAAATGTGTATCTTAGTTATCGATCAGCTTTCCTTCACCATTCCAGCTATATAACTTACGAATCTCCTCGCCAACCTTCTCTGATGGATGCTCAGAAGCAAGTTTTCTAAGAGCCTTGAAGTGAGCCTGTCCACCTGCGGAAGACATATCAAGCAGGAAGTCTTTTGCGAATGTACCATCCTGGATATCCTTCAGGATCTTCTTCATTGTCTTCTTTGTCTCTTCTGTTACAATCTTAGGACCTGTGATGTAATCACCATACTCAGCTGTGTTAGAGATAGAATATCTCATGCCTGCGAAACCTGACTGATAGATCAGATCTACGATCAGCTTCATCTCATGGATACACTCAAAATATGCATTTCTTGGGTCATAACCAGCTTCGCAAAGAGTCTCGAAACCAGCCTGCATAAGTGCACATACACCACCACAAAGGACTGCCTGCTCACCGAAGAGGTCTGTCTCTGTCTCTGTTCTGAATGTTGTCTCAAGAACACCAGCTCTTGCTCCACCGATACCAAGACCATAAGCAAGTGCAAGATCCTGAGCCTTACCTGTTGCATCCTGATATACAGCGATCAGACAAGGTGTACCCTTACCAGCCTGGTACTCAGAACGAACTGTGTGACCAGGTGCCTTCGGTGCGATCATTGTTACATCGACATCCTTAGGTGGAATGATCTGGTTGAAGTGAATATTGAAACCATGTGCGAACATAAGCATGTTGCCCGGCTCAAGGTTCGGCTCAATATCGTTCTTGTAAAGGCCTGCCTGCAACTCATCGTTGATCAGAATCATGATGATATCTGCACGCTTTGCTGCTTCTGCAGATGTATATACTTCAAATCCCTGTGCCTCAGCCTTAGCCCATGACTTGCTTCCCTCGTAAAGACCGATGATGACGTGGCATCCGCTGTCCTTCAAGTTCAAAGCATGTGCATGACCCTGGCTACCATAGCCGATGATTGCAATTGTCTTGCCATCCAGCAGTGACAGATTACAATCTTCCTGATAAAAAATCTTTGCTGACATTATCATATCCTCCTGATTTTGTAAAAATATTTATCGTTACTACTTAATCGTAAGTAATGACCTTAGTTTCCGCTTACAGCGCCTCTTGTAAGACCTGTCAAGCCTGTACGTACCATCTCAGAAATCTCAAATCCATCCAGAAGCGAGATAAATGCTTCGATCTTGTTGACATTTCCTGTAATCTCTATCATAACGGAATCCGTTGATACATCAACGACCTTTGCACGGAATACATCCGTCAGGGAAATAATCTGCTGTCTCTCCTCGAGGCTCGCCTTAATCTTGACAAGCACAAGCTCACGGCATACAGACTCTCCATCCTTCAGTTCTGTAATCTCACAGACATCCTCAAGCTTTAAAAGCTGCTTTTTGATCTGGCTCAAGATACGATCATCGCCGCTCACGGCTACCGTCATACGGGAATATCTTGGATTCTCTGTCACGCCAACTGATAAGCTGTCAATATTATATCCTCTACGGCTAAACATCCCGGACACACGGCTCAGTACACCGGATGTATTATCTACCAAAAGGGATAAGACCATTTTTTTCATAAAATGTTCCACCTTTCTCCTATTATTTCGTCAAAAATCATTATGTGCTATTTTAACCCTTTGTTACTTGTCTGTCAATAGTTTGTCAACAAGCTTTACCGCCTCGTTTGCATCCTTAGAGTAACCGTCTGCCCCGATCTCATCTGCAAAATTCTGCGATACAACGGCACCTCCGATGATGACCTTATAAGGAAGGTTATTTGCGCGCACATACTCAACGGCATCCTTCATCCGCATCATCGTCGTTGTCATAAGCGCAGATAATCCGATGATATCGGCATGCTCTTCCTTTGCTGCCGCAATGATCTTGTCAAGCGGCACATCCTTGCCTAAATCCACAACCTTGTAGCCGTAGTTTTTCAGCATCAGGACAACAAGGTTTTTACCGATATCGTGGATATCACCCTCGACCGTCGCCATAATGACTGTACCCTTCGGCTTGGCATTCTCTTCGATATGAAGCAGCGGCGTGATGTATTCGATTGCAAGATCCATCGCCGTCGCACCCGCAATGAGCTGTGGCAGGAAATATTTCTTCTGTTCAAACAACTCGCCAACCTTGTTGACTGCCGGAATCAGATCCTCATCAATGATTGTCTGCGGATCTTTGCCCGACTCTAATTCCTTCTTTACATTCTCCACGATACTGCCTTTGTTACCCTTTACAACATCGTGATAGACACGGCTTCCTTCTTCGGACACACCTGCCACATTCTTGGCAGCCGTCTGTTCGGTCTGGGATAAAGCGACTACATTTTCCACATAAATATTATCCGAATCCTCCTTGGCAAGCAGCAGATCTGCCGCAAGGCTCGCATTCACAAGCATTGCCTGTCCCGGATTACAGATTGCCATTGTCAGACCGTTTGCGATCGCCATCGTCAGAAATGCGGTATTGACGTTGATTCGCTCTGGCAGTCCGAAGGAAATATTGGACAGACCACAGATCGTCGGAATCTGCAGTTCATTCTTACAATAGGCAATCGTATCGAGTGTTTCAAGTGCCGCCATCCGGTTTGCACCAACCGTTGCAACCAGACCATCGATGATCAGGGAATCGCGTGACAAGCCTTCCTCGTCCGCGATCTCTAGCAACCGGCGGATAATCTCTTTCTTCTCATCAAGATTCTCCGGCAAGCCCTTGTCCGAAAGCGGAAGGAGTATCGCCATCGCACCATATTTCTTTGCAATCCGCATAAGCGGGCGGCATTTCTTCTCTTCTAATGAAATTGAGTTAATAAGCGCACGTCCCGGATAGATACGGAGTGCTGCTTCGATAATCTCGACATGACTCGAATCAATACAGAGCGGAAGATTCGTAACAGAAATCACTTCGTAAACAGCACGCCTCATCATTTCCAGCTCGTCAATGCCGTTCATACCCATATTGATATCGAGAATCTTCGCCCCACGTTCCGTCTGTTCTTCTGCCATCTGTACAACCAGATCCATGTTTCCTGCACGAAGCATCTCCTGCAGTTTTTTCTTTCCGGTCGGATTGATACGTTCCCCGACGACTAAAAAATTGCCATCGAGATGGATTTCCTGTACTGCACTCTCACTGGATAATACACGGGTACAGACTGGTTTCGTTGCCTCCGGCTCCACGGAGCGGACAGCCTTCTTCAGCATCTCGATATGCTTCGGTGTCGAACCACAACAGCCACCCACAGCTCTCGCTCCGGCTTCCACCAAAGCGCGTCCATACTCAGCAAACGTCTCCGGTGTCATTGTATATTTCGTCTCGCCATCGATCAGCTCCGGCATACCATTGTTTGGCTTCGCAAATACCGGAATCGTTGCGTACCGCACCATACGCTTGATCAGTGCTTCCATCTCCTTCGGTCCAGTCGAACAGTTGATGCCAACCGCATCGACGCCAAGCGACTGCAGCACGATCACAGACGCCTCCGGTGTCGAGCCGAACAACGTCTTTCCATCGCTGTTAAAGGTCATGCTGACCATGATCGGCAGATCACAGACCTCTTTAATGGCGATCACGCATGCACGCGCCTCCGCAAGGCTCATCATCGTCTCTACAAAGAACAGATCGACACCTGCCTCCACGAGGATCTGTGCCTGTTCCTTATATACATCCACCAGTTCCTCAAACGCCAGATCACCGACCGGCTGAAGCTGTCTGCCCGTCATCGTCATATCACCCGCGATAAATCCACGATGATTCTCCTGTGCGATTGCCGTCCGTGTCAGGTCAACCAACTGCATGTTCATCTCGTGAATCTTATCCTCGAGATGATATTCGGCAAGCTTGATCCGGTTCGCCGTAAAAGTCGGCGCAAGCAGAATATTTGTTCCTGCCTGAATATATGCGCGCTGCAATTTGATCAGGTGCTGAGGATGCTCCAGAATCCATTTCTCCGGGCATACACCAACCGGCATTCCTGCCTGCATCAGGTTACTTCCGGTTGCACCATCTAACATAACAATTCGATCTTCAAATAATCTGTGAAAAATCTTTCTATCCATAATTTTGTCTTATCCTATTTCTGTAATAAATTTGTATATCAGTGTCTGGAAATCTTCTGCAATCTTATTCGCAGTTTCCTGCACTTCCTTGTGATTTAATTCTCCGGTGCTCATACCTGCCGCCATATTCGTGACACATGATACACCAACGATCTTCATACCAGCATGCCGTGCTGCCATCGCCTCACACGCGGTACTCATACCAACCAGATCTGCACCAAGTGTCCGGTACATGCGGATCTCCGCCGGTGTCTCATAGTTTGGTCCGGTCGCCTGCAGATAAATGCCTTCTTCCAGAGTAATTCCCTGCGTCTTCGCCACTGAATCCAACTTTTTTCCAAGCTCTACGTCGTACACATGACTCATATCCGGGAACCTCGTACCAAGTGCTTCCATATTTGCTCCAATCAATGGGGATGGCACAAACGACGTAATCTGATCCGTGATCCGTACCAGCGTCCCCGGCTTGTACGACGGATTCATGCCGCCTGCCGCATTCGTAAGAATTAAAATCTCCGCGCCAAGCATGTGCATCACACGCACTGGCATCACAACCTCCTGCATCGAATATCCTTCGTAATAATGCACACGTCCCTTCATGATCAGCACCGGGCAATCCCCGACTTTTCCAAGCAGGAAACATCCAGCATGCCCTGCCACTGTCGATACTGGAAAATGTGGGATTTCACCATA
>ERZ779725.1259-NODE-1259-length-14364-cov-3.054301_pt1 | contig 14364 bp, 18 predicted proteins | sample MGYA00511890_ERZ779725 | MGnify/ENA primary metagenome ERZ779725 (study PRJEB29588, sample SAMEA2148549) | human gut metagenome | biome: human gut; feature: human-associated habitat; material: faeces | place: Denmark | collected 2008/2010 ...
GAGTAATTTGGATTTCTGGAATGCCCATAAATAGGGCGTTTCAGAGACTCAAAAAGCCAAGGAAAGACGGATTTCCTTTGCTCTGTAACCCTAGTAAAATCAAGGGGTTCAGGACATGAAAATTTAAAAATCGTCAAAAATCAAGTAAAATACAGCATTTTTAAGGATTTGCCGAATTTTATAAAAATCAATGCTCTGAAAGCCTTATAAATCAAGGGTTTTGAGCGATTGATATGAAAATAAGTGATTTTTAAGAACCGAAGGAAACGACAGTTTCTTTGGAAGATGAAAGGAAGTTAAAATGTTTGATAACTTAAGATTTTGGTGTAGCTATCACGATATTGAAATAGATGAATCAAAATTATCATATAACTATTTGGTAAGTTATAGTTTTGTGAAAAAACCAATTGTTGACTTTGGGAGAGAATATAGGGATTCTGGTACAGGTAGAATGATGCTGACATTAAAACAAAAAATTACTATGCAATCACTTAATTCTGTAGAAATATTAATCTTAGAAGAATTAAAGAAAACAATTGACGATATTGAATCTGTTTCGTTGTATAGTTTCAGTTTGCTTGAAACATAAATTTTAAATAGCAGGAATCCATTATTTCTTATGAATAGATTAAAAAAAATAGGAGAATTAAAATGAAAACAGTTTTTAACTGGTTCGGTGATGATTGGAAGAGAGTAAAAAATCATTGTAGAACCACGGATAATAAAGATTTTACAGAGAATGAAGCAACAGACACTTTTAAAAAGAAGTTGCTTATATCTGAACATTCGCCAATTAGATTACTTGAATTTGATTGGTCGTGGAAAAGTATTTATTACTGGTTGAGTACGGAGTGGTCGAGACATAAATTTGAAAAATTTATTAGCTCACAAAGAGATGATAGATTGGTTGATGATACTCCACGAGGTAAGAAACCACAAGATGCATTAGTTAATTTTGATGGTTATGCTAATATGCAAAACCTTATTGATAGTTGGAGAAAAAGATTGTGTGGCAATGCTACACCAGAAGCAGTTGAATTGGCAGAAGACTTCAAAATTGAATTGCATAAGACACATCCTTATGAATCAGATGTGTTAGTTCCTCATTGTATTTATCGTGCAGGTTGCCCTGAGTTTGGTTGTTGTGGAAAGATTACTGATTTTATTAAATGGGCAAAGGATAATAATAAGGAAATTAATTGGCTTAATATTCAAAATAGATATGATTTATACAATGAATGGTTTTATGAAGTACACAAGTAAATGTTCATTTCATAGGAGGTGATTAATACGAGAGATCCAAATAGATTATATAACTTTTACAACGAAGTAACCCGATTACACATGACATATATGCCTGATTGGAGAGTAGGACAATTTTGGATGAATTTTTTAGGTTGGGTACAGAACGAAAAGAAACGAGATCCGTTCTTCCCAGAAGAGTCAGAGATGCTTACATACTTAAAAGAATATTGTGGAGAAAAGGAGGAAGCAAATGGATAAATTCGATATAGCAGCAAGAGTAAGAGAGCTTAATAAAGCATCTTACGAATATTATAATTCTGGACAACCTATTATGAGTGATGCTGAGTTTGACCAAAAGTTAGAAGAACTTAGACAGTGGGAAGAAGAGACTGGTGTTATATTATCTAATAGTCCAACACAGAATGTTGGTGCAACCGTATTAGATACTATAAAAGAGGTGACACATAAAACACCGATGTTATCACTTGAAAAGTGTCATAGTGTAGAAGAAATTATGAAGTTTGCAAATAATCATAATCTTGTGGCTTCTGTAAAGCTTGACGGATTAACAGTGCGTCTTACTTATAAAGATGGTGATTTACTTCTAGCAGAATCCAGAGGGAATGGCACAGTCGGATCTGATATTACAGAACATGTGAAACAATTCAGCAACGTTCCATTACATATTAATAAAGAAGGAACTTATGTAATTGATGGCGAAGCATTAATCAAGTTAGATAATTTTACTGAGATAAACAAAAACGGTGAATATAAGAATAGCCGTAATTTAGCGGCAGGTACATTATCAAGTCTTGATACATCGGTTGTAAAAGATAGAAAACTATCTTGGTATGCTTGGGAAGTTGTAGAAGGAGATAATAATAATTCATTTTATTTAAGATTATTAAACGCTCAAATACTTGGATTTGATGTAGTCCCATGTTGTGACGTAACTGTAGATAATTTTAGTGAATTGCAAATTTGTATTGATAATTTTATTAATATTGCAAAAGAATATAATCTTCCTCAAGATGGTGTGGTATTTAAGTTTGATGATGTTGAATATGGAAAGTCTCTTGGAAATACAAGTCATCATTTTAGAAATGGCATTGCATATAAGATATTCAATGATTCCGTAGAAACAGAGTTGGTAGATATTGAATGGACGATGGGTAAGACTGGTGTTTTAACTCCGACTGCTGTATTTAAACCTATAGAAATTGATGGAAGTATAGTAGAAAGAGCTTCACTTCATAATATTTCAGTAATGAAAGAAATTATGGATAATCCTTGGGTTGGTCAGCATATTGGTGTGTTTAAGGCAAACCTCATAATTCCACAAATTCGATGGGCAGAACAAGACAATGATAGTAAAAAGACTTATCTTCATATCCCTGATAAATGTCCCATTTGTAATCATTCAACAAAAATTGTCAAGGATAATGATTCAGAAGTTCTTTACTGCACTAACGAAAATTGTAAAGGTAAATTGCTTGGCAAACTTACACATGCGTCTAGTAAAAACGCACTCAACATTGATTGTCTTTCAGAATCTACAATAGAAAAATTCATCAATCTTGGTTGGTTGACTTCCATTAAGGATATTTATCATCTATCAGATCATGAAAATGAGATGAAAGTTTTAGACGGATTTGGTAAGAAATCAGTAGATAAGCTTCTTGCCTCTATTGAAAAATCTCGATCAGTTGATCTCGAACATTTCTTAAATTCATTATCAATCACATTATTAGGTAAGTCTGCAAGTAGAATGATTGCAGAATCAGTTGACTATGAGTTTGGCGTTTGGATGAAACAAATGGTAGGTGGTGCAGAACATTTCAAATACTTGCCTGGTGTCGGCAATGCACTAATTGGTTCATTGAATAACTATTTTAATAAGCATTGTTCTGATATTTGGGAGTTATCTAAGGAATTTACATTCACGACAAAAGAAAAGACAATACTATCTAATACATCATTGAATGGCAAAACATTTGTTATTACAGGTTCTCTACATAAATTCGAGAATCGAGATAAAGCAAAGAAATCAATCGAAGATTGTGGTGGTAAAGTTACAGGCAGTGTATCGAAGAATACATCGTTTCTTGTCTGTAATGAGGATGCTGGTTCGTCAAAGTCTAAGAAAGCACATGAATTAGGAGTTCCTGTAATCACAGAAGAAGAACTTATCACAATGTTGTCTTGTTAATTTCAATTATTTTTTTCATTTTTTCAGAGAATATATCTACAGATGGTTTTCATCAATATTTAATATACAAAGGAGTTGGTTATTATTTCAACGAAACACGTAAATTTATTAACTTATGCTTATGAGATGTGTTGTCTCATCATTATGGCTGTTATTTTTATTTGCTTTGTACAACAGAACAAAGAAATTATTGAACTGCGTCAGAAGTGTGGAGAATATGAACACGAATTAAGTTTATACAAACCAGAATTCAATTCGGCTGCAACAGTAAGCGATGCTACTGAATCAGATGCAACTGAGACAGATTCTACTTTGACTGCACCAATTGACCTACATAACGATAGAGAACTTATGAAAGAGAATGGTGTGGTAATGGTTATTCCCGACCAAATTGAGATTGAAGAAGTACAGGAAGAGTATGTCAGTTCACCTTCTCCGACAACGCAATCTCAACAGTATTATAGCACATCAGGATTAACCGCATCTGGTGGAGTGAATTATCACGGTGAACAGAAGGAAACATATTACAATTTGAATATGGATCAGGTAGTATCGAATGCACAAGCAGCAGGTATTCAAGGTGAGTATTGGGTACGTGATGATGGTGTAAAGATGTATGGCGACTATGTTATTGTTGCAGCTAATTTAGATGTTCATCCTCGTGGATCAACAGTTGAGACATCACTTGGTACAGGTATTGTACTTGATACAGGTAGTTTTGCAACTGAAAATCCAACACAGGTTGATATTGCAACAGATTGGTAGGAAGGAGAGAAATATGACTCATAAAGTTTATTGTATAATTGGTAGAACCGCTTCAGGAAAGACAACCATTGTCGATGCCGTAGCAAAGAATCTAAATATGAACATCTTACAGTCATATACAACTCGTTCAAGAAGAAGCAATGAAGTAGGAGATAATTGTGGACATACCTTTATCTCCGCTTCTGAAGTCTCTAAATATAGAAATGATATGATAGCCTGCACTGAACGAGTTGGATATTGTAGCTTTGCGACAAAGCAACAGTTGATGGACAATGATTTTTATGTAATTAATCCAAGTGGATTTGCTGAATTGTTAGAAAAGACAAAGAATATTCCTAATCTGCGATTGATAGATATTTGGATTCGATGCGATAGTGATACGCTGATGAAGAGAGCTAAGAGGCGTGATAATTATGATGACTGGTTTGCTAATTTTAAGAAGGAAGAACAGGAATTTATGAAGTTTTATCCGGGGGTGAACTATTCTTACATTATAAATAACTCTGGTAAATTATCAGATGCAATTGAAGAAGTTCAGAGAATTATTCAATTAGAAAAATATAAAGATTAGGAGAGATGTGAAGTGTTTAAGACACTGTGTAGACATAAAAAGTATAAAATTATTAAATGTGATCCTAATTCTCGTGTATATTATTGTGAATGTATTAAATGTGGTAAACAGTTTGATATGCCTAAAGCATTAGGAGAGGAATATACATGTGGATTAGTTCAAGAAAGGAGATAGATGAAAAAGGATCTCTTTGTTGATTTTGATTCAACAATTGTAAACACTATTGCCAGTATATGCGAACTCTATAATGAGGATTTTAAATATTATAAAGCTTTTCATCCAGTTAAATGGTGGGAAGTTGAGACTTGGGACTTTCAAGAGTGCAATTGCACAACACCAGATGTAATCAATACATATTTCAATACGCCTCGTTTTTTTAACAAACTAACCTATATGGATTGGGCATATGAAGTGTTGAATGAACTCAAAAATTTCTATAACATAACCATTGTTTCTTTAGGGTATTCACCAAATCTAAAAGCAAAGGAACTATGGATTCAAGAACATCTGCCATTTTGTAAATTTGTCGGTATAAATTCAAAAGAGCATTTCGATAAATCATCTATTGATATGTCAACAGGTGTGTTAATTGATGATAATATGAAAAATTTAATCACAAGTAATGCATTGGTTAATATTTGTTATGGCGATGTGTATGAGTGGAATAAAGATTGGACAGGATTTCGTGCAAAAAACTGGCAAGATATTAAACAATTTTTAATGAAAGGAGAGAATAAAACTATAGATGACAAGTCACGAGTTGGCGCAGCAGTTACTTAGATTGCCTGACGGATTTATTTATGCTGCGCATGGTGATAATGAATTTACAATCAGTAGCTTCCAAGATGTATGGGATGATAGCGATGATTCTACACGTTCTTGGAGGTTGAATTTAAGGAGATGTCCTAATGGACAAGAATGTATTAGATAAGGAGGAAAATTATATGAAAATTGAATATAAGATACCAAAATATGAAATTACATTTAAAGATTTAGCAATTAGCGATGTTTTTCAAGAAGTTGGTTATAAATATACATATATGAAAATACAATCAGCAAATCAAAAAAGTGATGGGCTATTAATAAATGCAATACGTTTGAACGATGGTGAGTTAATGTTTATGCATAGTGACACGCCTGTATGTCAATATGAAGCAACATTAACTATTAAAATAAAGTAAAGGTTGATTTCTTATGGAATCGAGAAAGGAGATAAAATTTGAAAGTAATTAAGAGAGATGGTCGAAAAGTTGATTTTGACCGTGACAAGATTATAAAAGCGGTTCTTGCTGCTTTCAATGAGGTAGATGGTGAAATTACACCCGAAGCAAGACATAAGGCTTCCGATATTGCTTTACATATCAATACACTAGGGAATGTTAAAATTTCTGTTGAACAGATTCAGGATATCATTGAAGAAAAGCTTATGGCAAGCAAACGTAAAGATGTGGCTAGAGCATTTGTAATTTACAGAAGTGATAGAACAAGAGTGCGTGAACAAAATACTAATCTTATGAAGTCTATTAAAGAAAAACTTACAGCATCAAATGTTCAAAATCAGAATGCTAATATTGATGAAAAATCATTCGGGGGTAGAGTTGGTGAAGCAAGTGATACTGTACTAAAACAGTATGCCTTAGATAATTGTATGTCAGAAATGTCAAGAAATAATCATTTGAATAATGAGATTTATATTCATGACCTTAATTCATATGCCGTTGGTATGCACAATTGCCTCAGTATTCCATTTGATAAATTACTTGCCAATGGATTTAATACAAGACAAACAGATGTAAGACCTGCTCAATCAGTAAGCACCGCATTTCAGTTGGTAGCTGTTATTTTCCAGTTACAGTCTTTACAGCAGTTCGGAGGCGTGGCTGCAACACATCTTGATTGGACTATGATCCCTTACGTTAGAAAAAGTTTTTATAAGCACTACGTTGACGGCTTAACATATATCGAAAATTATGACATTCGATTCGTCCAGCAATATGTATATGATATTATCAATGACGAAAGCTGTTATACAGATTATTTATCTATTAATAGTAATTATTGGAAAGATAATCCCAAAGCTTATCAATATGCGATGGATATGACAGAAAAAGAAGTATATCAAGCAGTCGAAGGTCTATATCATAATCTTAATACTCTTCAAAGCCGTTCAGGTAATCAGCTCCCATTTACTTCAATCAATTATGGAACATGTACAGAGCCAGAAGGTCGTATGGTGACAAAAGCATTGCTCGATGTTTCTATTAAAGGTATCGGTAAGTTACATAAGACATCAATTTTCCCATGTGGTATTTTCCAGTGTATGAAAGGTGTAAATAGAAAACCAGGAGATCCAAACTATGATTTATTTAGATTAGCATTACGTTCAACTGCTCAGAGATTATATCCAAACTATGCTAATGTGGATTGGTCTGGTAATGATGGATATGATAAAAACGATCCGAAGACGTATTTTAGCACAATGGGCTGCCGCACAGCTAATACATTGGATATTAACGGATTTGGTCAGTTAAAAGACGGAAGAGGTAATATTTGTCCAGTAACGATTATTATGCCTACATTAGCAATGGAAGCAATTGATTCCTTGTGGAATAAGTTACCAGAAGAATCAAAGAAACACATTATAGTGTCAAAATATGATTGGTGTAAACATGAAATAGTCGTGGAAGTATTCATGGATATTCTTGATACAAAAATTCATGAAGCAAAAGATATGTTGCTTGAAAGATTCGAATGGATTTGTTCACAGTCACCAGATTCAGCAAAATTTATGTACGAAAATGGTGTGATGGAAGGGTATGTACCAGAAGAGGGTATTGTATCTGCATTAAAACATGGGACTTTGGGTGTCGGACAGATTGGATTAGCAGAAACACTTCAGATTCTTATTGGATGTGACCATACAACAGATAGAGGTATGGAACTTGCTAGAAGAATTGAAAAGTTATTCTACGATAGATGTGCTGAGTTCAAAAATGAATATAAGCTTAATTTTGGAACATATTTTAGTCCTGCCGAGAATTTATGTTACACCTCAATGCAAAAGTTCAAGGATAAATACGGTGTAATTCCTAATGTTTCCGATAAAGATTTCTTTACTAACAGCGTCCATGTTCCTGTGTGGGTTGAAATTACACCAATGCAAAAAATTGATATTGAATCTCAACTTACAGGATATAGTCGTGCAGGATGTATTACTTATACGGAACTTAATGGTAGCGTAAAAAATAATATTGATGCGCTTGAAACAATTGTAAATTATGCGATGGATAAAGACGTACCTTATTTTGCAATAAATGTTCCAAATGATATGTGTACCAATTGTGGATATACGGATGATATTGCTGATGAATGCCCTATGTGTGGATGTAAAGAGATTAGACGACTTCGTAGAGTGACTGGCTATCTTACAGGTGATTATAAGAGTGCATTCAATAAGGGTAAACAGCAAGAGATAGAGATGAGAGTTTCGCACAAAACTTTTAAGTAATGAGAGAATAAATAAGTAGAGAGGATATAAAATTCCTCTACTACTTATTTAAAGGAGTGATTTTTATAGGAAGAATTTTAACAGAAGAGACAAAGAAAAAACGAAGTATTGTATTTTATAATAAGGCAATAGATAAAGCTAAGTCAGAAATAGGAAAAAAGTACAATCGACTGACAATAACAGATATTGACTATGAAAAATCATATGATAGTTATTTTAATAAGAAATATCATAGAATATATGTTAGAACTAAATGTGACTGTGGCGAAATACCACCACCAAATCAATTAGCAGCTATTCAGTGTGGACATATTATTAAATCATGTGGATGTTCCAAATTCAACAATCCATTAAGAGTTGAAGACTTAACTGGACAAAAATTCGGAAGACTAACTGTAATCGGAAGAGATTTACAACGTGACGAAGAAGAGTACAAAAATGGAACTAGAGTGAATACACATTGGCTATGTAAATGTGATTGTGGTAATCCACAGATTAAAAGTGTTACAGGATATCAATTAAAAACTGGACACACACAATCTTGTGGATGTTATGCTTCTGAACAAATCGCAAAAAGGAATAAGAAATATTCTACTAAAACAAATAAATTTATTGATAATGGCGATAATACATACTATTTATTTGACGATAACAATAACAAGTGTCTTATTGACAAAGATGATTACAACATTGTTAAAAGATGGTATTGGCGTAAAATTGATAAACGTGGCAATATTGACAAAGGTTATTGGGTGACAAATGTAAAAATAGATGATAAATATAATAAATCTATTTTAATGATTCATCAAGTAATTGCAGAAATAAAATATGGTGAATATGAATCGTCAAATTCAATTCCAGATCACTTATCTCGTGATACTGACGACAATCGAAAATGTAATATCATTCTAAAATCTAATCAAAGAAATTCCCACAATAGAGGTTTAAGCAAAGTAAATACTTCTGGTAAAACAGGTGTAAGTTACAATAAAGAAAAGAATATGTGGACAGCATATATAACTGTTAATTATAAAACCAAATACTTAGGTGATTATACAGATTTTAATAATGCTGTAAATGCTAGAAAAGAAGCTGAAAAGAAGTATGGGTTTACGTGTGATGACATTGTAGCAGACTATGACAAGGAGGTAATTTAAAATGAATTATCTCAAAATAGAGCATGAAGATGTATGTAACGGAATTGGGCTAAGGGTTGTTTTATGGCTCTCAGGCTGTTCTCACCATTGTCATAATTGTCAAAATCCTCAAACATGGAATCCTGATAGTGGCATTTCGTTTGACGAATCGGCAAAACAAGAGATATTCAACGAACTGTCTAAAGACTATATATCAGGCATTACTTTCAGTGGTGGTGATCCACTACACGAAAATAACCTTAATGAAGTCCTCAAATTAGTCCAACAAATCCGTATTTCATATCCTGAAAAAACCATCTGGTTGTATACTGGATTTAAAATAGAAGATATCGTAACACGAGCACAGTATGAAGATATTTGGGAAATGCCTAATGATCCTTCGAATATATGGTCAAAAAGATGGGATATTATATCCAATTATGTAGATGTACTTGTTGACGGAGAATATATAGATGAACAGAAAGACCTATCGTTAAAATGGCGTGGCAGTAAAAATCAACGTGTAATTGATATAAACCAAACATGCACTCAGAACAAAATTATACTTTATTGCGATTAAAACATAAGAAAGTAGGTGATAAATACGTCATATCTTATTGATAAATTCAAAGGTAAGTATCGACTTCTCGTTGAATACAACAAAGACACAAATGATTTTAATCGTAAACTAAATGACACTTACGAGGATTGCGATATTTATATATCATGCCAACATGGCAATAAAGTTTTCTACTATGGTAACAGTATTTTGGAGGCATACATACCATCGTTGCAGCGTGGAAACAATATTCTCAAAGCAATCAAACAAATTAATCCCAACATCATCTTATATACTCAAAAAGGTGATTCAGAAGTAATCTTTCGATTCAAATATTCAGATTCAGATCAGGTAATCCCATTATTGAAACCACGAACATCAGGAGCAAGTATCTCACCATTCAGCTCAAAGAATCTACCAAAATCTAATTACACAATCCCAGAATCAGATCTTACAGAATATAAATCAGTTATCTCAGATGTCCCAAAGAACGAACTTCTATCTATTTGTCACACGTCAAATAATTTTATCAAAACTTTAGTAACAAAACAAAATCCAATGGAGAATATAAAAGCAGATATGAAACTCAAAGGATTAAAGGGGAAAGAATATGTTCACTCGATTGGACAATGGGGCAACTACATTAATTATTTAAGAAAGGAATTATAAAAATGAGAGAAATTACTAGAGAAATTACAAAGGAAAAGTATGATTATTATGAGTCACAGCCAAGTGTGAGTGTAGCAATTGAATCAGATATGTCAGATGACATCATCTATGGATATGGCTATTATGGTGGCTCTATATATGAATCAAATGGCAAATATTATATGAGATATTCTATCGGTAGTAGTTGTGATTAAACAAAAAGAAGGAGAATAAAAAAAATGAAGATGACAAAAATTAAGATTAAAAAACTAAGTGACTTGGCAATTATTCCAGAGCGAGGTAGTGAATATTCAGCAGGCGTAGATTTACATGCTGCAATATCAGAATCAATTTATATTTCGCCACACGAAACGATTAAGATTCCCACTGGACTTGCAATGGAGTTGCCAGAAGGAACATTTGGTGCAATCTTTGCAAGATCAGGCTTGGCTACGAAGGAAGGACTTAGACCTAGTAACTGCACTGGTGTATGTGATTCTGACTACCGTGGAGAGTATATTGTTGCATTACATAACGACTCTAATATGTCTCGACTTATTAATCCAGGAGAGCGTATTGCACAGTTAGTACTACTCCCTTATATTCCAATCGAATTTAAAGAAGTAGATAAGTTATCTGACACAGATAGAGGATTTAATGGTTTCGGAAGTACAGGGAAGTAGGTGAGAATAATGCCACCAAGAAAAAAGAAAGAACAACCAAAGAAAAATGATTGCAAATATCAGACTATAGCTTCGACCGATACAAATTATTCTACATTCGAAGTTATGAAAGAATATGATGATTTAGACACAGCAAGAATTTCGTATTTCAACGATATGAAAGAATGGAAAAGTGATGAGAATCATAAGGAGTATTTACACTTCGGAATTAGAGAAGTTAAGTTAAATAAATAAAAACGTAAAAAATAGGGTAGCCATAAATTAATATGACTACCCTAAAATTGAGTGATATAAATTAACGATATAAGATGTGTAAATAATTTGTTTACACTTTTGTTTACACTTCAAGATGATGTACTCAAACCTCCTTATTTTATGCGGTTTTTGAAGTGCATACAGGGGTTCGATTCCCCTACGAACTGCTTTTAAAAGGATACAGATTGTATCCTTTTTTTTTCGCGATTTTCCCTTTCATAAGAAAAGAATCACTTGAAGAAAATGCCTCCGTGAGATATACTATACTACATATGATACAGAAGAAAGGGGTTAGTAATATGGCTGTATGTGAATCATGTGGAGCAAGGGTGCAGGATGGAATTACGATCTGTCCGGAATGTGGGCGCCCGGTGGTGAAGATGAAGACAAGTCTTGGGCTGAAAGGTGAGAACGGAAAGAAGCCGGTACAGCAAAGGGCATATACACCAACCGATGATTATGGTGACATCTATGATGGGAACAGTATCGGGGGAACAGATCCTGTCAAGATTACGAAGGAAGACGTAAAGGAATACAAAGAGCTGAACAAGAAACAGGGCGGCGGAAGCGGCGTCGGCAAAGTGTTTGGCACGATCTTCAAGTTCATCATATTTGCAGCAATCGTATTTGGTATTTATATGTTTGTGACAAAGGTTGTGTTAAAGCCGAACGGACCGGAGACTTATGAGGATGCAGTCAAAGCATTCCAGACAGCGGTCAATGAGGATGACAGTGAGAAATTACAGGCATTAGTACCGGAATACATAACAGCAAACAAAGCCTTGGTTGAGGAAATCTTACCATATGTGCAGGAGACAAACTACACATCGATCAAGATTATTGATACATCCATCTGGGGCACTTCTGAGGTAAATGCATTCAACGACAAGATCCAGCTGGAGCATGGTAAGACTGCAGATGCAAGAGAGGGTGTTACCCTGAAGCTTGGACTGCGTGGAACGATGAAGGATCGCAATGGCGTGAAGAGACAGTATCTGGAAGTAAATATTGATTTCATCAAGATCAAAGGCGTCTGGTATCCGGATATCGAAGAGGTACAGGATCAGTTGTTTAAACAGGATTAAGAAAAAGCCGGGAGCGAAAAACTTCCGGCTTATTTTTTTGACGGAGGAGTACATGGCGTTACAGTTTATCCTTGGCCCAAGCGGGGCAGGAAAATCAGAATATATTTACGAGGACATTATACGTCGGACAATGCAGGATGAGCGGGAAAATGTGGTCGTGCTTGTCCCGGAACAGTATTCGCTGGAGATTCAACGAAAGCTTGTGCAGAAGCATCCGCGCGGTGGCAGCTTCCAGATTGACGTCATCGGGTTTAACCGGCTGGCATATCGGATATTTGATGAGCTGCATATCAAGCCGAAGAAGGTGCTGGAGGATTTCGGAAAATCTATGTTGCTGCGAAAGGCAGCACAGGAGCACAAAGAAGAGCTGTCTCTGTATGCCGGAAGTCTGGATAAGGCAGGATTTATCGACGAGGCAAAATCGTTGATGTCAGAGATCTACCAGTATGATATTCCACGGGAACGGCTACGGGAGGCGTTACAGAAGCTGGACGATTCGGAGGAGGCACGTGTGCTTGCGAGAAAGCTGCAGGACATGCTGGTAATTTTCGATGCGTTTGAGGAGAAGAAAGGGCAGTCTTTTATCGTAGCAGAACAGATGCTGGAGCTCCTGACCGCGGCAGCGGAACAATCGGAGCTGATTGCAGGCAGTGAGATCGTATTAGATGGATTTACCGGATTTACACCGATTCAGTTGAATCTGATTTCCGTGTTGCTGCGCCGGGCGAAAAAAGTGACAATCGTATTGACGATTGACGCGGCAACCTATGAGAAAAAGCACGTGGCAGAGCATGAACTGTTTGCACTTACGAAGCAGACAATCGAGCATTTGCTGCTTACTGCCGAGCAGGCACATGTGGTTGTGGAACCGGCATTGTTCTTAGGAAAGGATGGCTGTAAACGGTGGAGCAAGGGCCATCCGCTGGCACATCTGGAGCAGAATCTGTTCCGCTATCCGTACCGTGTCGGGAAAGATGAGGAACAGGCGATTACGATTACGGCGTATGATACGCCGGCACAGGAGCTGACCGGCGTTGCAGAACAGATTCGTACCCTTGTGATGGAGCAGGGCTATCGTTACCGGGATATTGCGATCGTGAGTGGAAATCTGGAGGAAACGGCGGAATTTGCAAAGCGGATATTGCCGCAATATGAGATTCCTTATTTTATTGATATGACGATGCCGGTGAAGAATCATCCATGTGTGGATGCGCTTACGCATGTGCTGCGAATCGTCGATGAGAATTTCAGTTATGACAGTGTGTTTGCGTTCTTAAAATCCGGAGTTGTAAAGTCGTTGGAACAATCGGAGATCGAGATGCTGGAAAACTACGTGCTGGCGCGTGGACGAAAGGGAATCCGGAGCTGGAGCCAGCCATTTCTAAACGGTGAGGATGACACCGTGGATGAACTGCGTCAGGTTGTGATGGAAATATTGCAGCCATTTTACAAGGCAGTCTCCGGTGGAAAAAAGAAGATTTCCGTGTTTGTCGAAGCCATCTATGCGCTTATGGAGACGCTTTCGATGGAGACGCAGTTTGAAGATGCCGGACTGTATGAGAAGGTGCGGCAGATCTTTGACAAGATGGTGGAGATCATGCCGGAGGACACGGTCAATGTACAGGAGTTTGAGGAACTGTTTGCCGTAGGAATGAAGGATGTCACACTTGGTATGGTGCCACCGACACTGGATATGGTCG